>OBJQ01001043.1_pt1 | contig 16145 bp, 29 predicted proteins | sample 1519921 | NCBI WGS metagenome assembly OBJQ01 (sample SAMN04209244, study PRJEB22552) | human gut metagenome | biome: gut; material: feces | host: Homo sapiens | place: USA: Oklahoma
ATGTTCTTTGAATAGATTATTAAGAAAATCTTAAAATTGATAATTCCCACCCCCCTGGTCAAAGCCATGGGAACGGGTAAGGAAGCAAGGGAAAAAACAGAAGACTGGAAAAAACAGGCTTCGGGGGATGAAAGAAAAATGAAATGGAATCGTAAACTGAAAATGGGTATGAAAAATGGAAGTAATGGGGCTCGAACCCATAGTAAAACCTTTATTTTATAGGGGATTGCGGGCCGCGTGTGATACTTCGTGTGATACATTCTATTTTGAGAGACCGGACACCTTGATAAAGTGCCTGTTGATTTTCTTTGTCTGGCGAACCGTTTCCAAGTCAATGACATCCCTATAAACCGTTTTCATGACATTATCAGTGGCCCATCCGCCGCGTTGGAGAATATATTGGTCAGGGACCCCGATAGCGTGCATGATGCTGGCAGCATAATGGCGCAGATCGTGAAATCTGAATTTTGGCAATCCTGTTGATTTGATGGCTCGTTCAAACCGGTGGGTTATCTGGTCTGGAGTAGCCTTCACAATGCGGCCTTCTATACCCCTCATCCTCTCTATCACAAAACCCGGAAATTCTACCTGACGGTAGCTGCCGAAGGTCTTGGGCGGTTTGATATGCCACATCTTGTCAGGCCCCATAACCATACTCTTGTTTACATCAATCACGTTTCCATGTATGTCGTCACTATCCAATGCGCATATTTCTCCTCTGCGTAATGGACCAAAAGCAGCCAGGAAAATGGCTATCTCAAGTTCCTTCCCCTCAACATGCTGTAGCAGGGTCTTTATGTCCTGGTCCGATGGCGTGTACAACGCAGGCCGTTTCTTGGCAGGCAGGGTGGTCTTAATATGAAAATCAGGATGGAACATCTCTAATGTGCCCGATACAAGCCCGTGTGCATTCCTCACGCTCTTGGGGCCTACCTTAGCAGAGATATCACTTATCCATACTTGAAGGGCTGTATTGGTTAGGTTATTCAGTTTAATGCGTCCCAATTCATACGGCTTGATGTAATTACGCTGTACAGCCTCATAGCCCCTTATGGTGCTGGGAGACAGAACCCCTCTTTTGGCGTCTATATAACGCGTGACGGCTTCATACAGGGTGATGTTCTCCGCAGTCATGCCTGCTTTGCCTGCGGCCCATTGGGCGGCCAGAAACTTGGCCTCCTTCTTCGTAGGGGCTGTGAAAGATTTGTAATGCTTCTTGCCGTCAACGTCTGTATAGTCATATACCTGGATGCGGATATTGCCTGACGGTAATTTGTTTTTAGTTTTTTTCTGCTGTGCCATGGTATCATTCCTCCTAAAAAATGGGTAAAATAAATACGCCCCTTGCCAGAACACTCCAGGAATGATATAATGCAGATGTGTTGGATTGATTTATATCTTCCTGGATTCGTTCTGGTAAGAGAAAATCTATGTGAAAAGCTCTGGGAGTTGGTAGCTCCTGGGGCTTTTTATTTTATTAATTCTTAGATTTCCAGTTAACTCTTAAAATGAATCCAACAATCCAATAAATTCCGCCAGTAAAACATCCAAGAAGAAAAATCCAAAACCACTTAAGATACCACGGTAATGGCCTTCTATAACCCCCTGCTACAGATGCGGCAGCACTTGCGCTTGCGCCGGAACTGGAAGAAGAGGAGTTATTTATTATAATAGGGGTATCTTTTCCACTATTTAACTGCTCTACTTGCTTTCCGCATTTTGGACATACGACACAATCCGCATCAATGACCTCACCGCAATGTTTGCAAAATTTAGTGTTTTCCATACTTGTAATCTCCCATTCTTTTTGAAGTTTATTAAAAAGCCATAGGCTATTTTAACCTCAATTCAATCAGTTCCTTTTGATAACCAAGAATCCGAGCTGTCTGTTCTATAGTGCATTCCTGGTATTTTAAATATTCGTACAACGTATCATCGGATATCAAAAATTCTACGGCAAATTTATTGGCTTCTATTTCATTTCTCGAATTAAGAAAAAGCGTTTTATGCTTAATGAAATAGTAATTTTCGCGGGGATGCATAATTGCATGCCCTAATTCGTGAGCCATTACAAATTCCGCCTCATGTTGTTCTAAATTTTCATTGAGCCATATGCATTTACTCCGTTTTAAATACATATAACATCCGCTTTTGGAGCCGATATTTCCTATTTGTACCTCAATCCCCAAAGCATCAGCCATCTTAAAAGGGTCTGTTGTTCCATATTTCTTCTGATAGTAAGCAACAATGCGTTTTATCTTTCGCGTCAATAGGCTCACCTACTTTTTATTTTTGTACGGGTTATATTTCTCCTTGTTTTTAACTTTTAGTCGGCGGAGCATCAATTCTACCTGTCCGAGGAAAAGCTCAGCATCTTCCTCCGGGATGTCATCCCCATCAAACGCTGCTGGCCCCAGTTCTTTGTTGGCAAGTTTTTCTCTTAGGGTTTCCAGGTCTTTTGCTATGTCTCGTTCATCCCGTGCGGTAAGTTCTGGGGCTTTTCCTTGTGGTTCTTCGTTTCCGGTTGTTAAATAATCAAGGGTTACACCAAAACAATCTGCTATTTTTTGTAGCTTGTCATTCTTAGGAACGCTGCGTCCACTTTTCCAATCTGAAAATGTAGACTTTGTGATGCCGGTAATGCGTGCTACATCGGAATCCTTATAACCTTTTTCGGCTCTTAACTTACAATAAATTTCATACATATTGTACTCCTTTATAAAAAAAGTTGCAAAATCCGTACAAAAAGTATTGACAAGTTCTGATATCCGTTTTACAATGAATGTGTAGTTCGGATATCAAAACAAATCATCACTTATAATATATTCAGCAAATACATTATAACTGATTTCCGAACTAAAATCAATAGGAAAGTTCGGAAAGGAAGTGAAAAATATGTATAAAAAATATGTCGCGCTTCGAGATGAAAAAGGCGTGACAGACTACAGGGTTGCTATGGAAACAGGAGTGACAAAGTCCACTTTTGCAGACTGGAAAAGCGGACGTAGCGTTCCTAAGCTTGACAAACTGCTAGCCATAGCAAAGTACTTCGGCGTTCCGGTGGAGTATTTTGCAGATGAAGAGTCAACTGGGAAAAGGAGGTGAGAGGGGATGAGAAAAAATAGCCTCACATTATTATTGACACTAGGCGGTCTAATCATTATGAAGCAGATTTTTACTTTTGATGGCGAGATTCTTTCAAAATATCAATCCGCTCTGCTATTCATGCTTACTTATTTATCACTTTGTAAGGTTTTGGAGTAATGCGGTTATTAAGGCTTTTATTTCTTCTGAATAGAGCCCAAGGATAAAAGAGACAATCCAACCGATAATGTTTACGACTCTGGAAACTATAGCAGAAGGGTTGAAACCTATCCATTCAATTAATGAACTAGGGATAGTAAAAAGTGTTTTTACCGCATGAATTGGATTAAAGGAAGATTTGAAGTCCTGATAAATATAATTCCGCTTCATTGAAAGTTCATTGTAAAGCGTTGCAGCTGTTCGGTAATTAGTTATATCAGGTGCGCCATATTCAAGAGTGCCAGTGTAGTATCCAGAATATTTCTCTATTGCAGGAAACTTAACTAGAACATCATTCAGACATAAATCATAGTGCCCTCTTTTTTCCAAATGGAAGCCTACGGCATCATAAGGGCTTTTAGAGATGGATGCAGAACTTAAATATGCAGTTAAGGTTTTTAGACATCCAATTATCTCATTGAGTTTCAAAAAGGCTCTTGCAATTGAAACAACGTAAATGATTGTTAAAAGCAACAGTGGATAATATTTAGCAGGTATGTTGAATGGAAATATGGTTTTCAAATTAGGATTCTCCCTTGTATATAATAAAGAAATTGTATCACAGGGAGGGGAGTAAAACAATATGTCAACTGGGAAAAGGAGGTGAGACGGAATGAAAAAGAGTGCTTACCAGCAAATGGGGGATGAGGTGAAAATCCTAATCAACGAGGCAAAGGTACGAAATAACCTGAACGATGAGGGATTAGCTAAAAAGATAGGAATGCCATTACCAACCCTTCGGAACAGAAAATGCAATCCGGGACGGTTCCGGATGGATGACATTTGGTTGATAGAGCAGCTGGCTGGAAGGCCATTAAGAGGAGGGACAAGCCAATGAGGAAAGTAACTGAGTTAGCCATCCGCACCAAAGCAGCGGTCCAGTATCCCGGCTGGCGCCTGGATTTTGTAGGACCGGCTACCATAGCACTGACCCATGTCATGGGTAGGGAGCGGGTGATTGAGGTGCGGCACCGTAGGAGACGCGGGGACGGTCCCCTTATGAGGGCAGCCAAGTGGATTGTGCCGGCGGTCATCTGGCTGCTGGGGATGTGGATGGTAGCTATAGTGGTCATGGCGCTGGCCATGGGCGTGAGGTTGTAAAAGGAGGATATGAAGATGACAAAAGTACAGATGGAGGCAATCGCGGATAGGGCAGCGAGACTGTCCGTGAGTAAGACGGACGCGGAGGATGCGCAGGTTTACGCGGCGATGGAATTGGACCCATACCGCGAGTATTATGAGGAGTATCTGGACCAGCTGCAGACAGGGGACACCGAATGGCTTCGCCGGTGGATTGGGTGGGAAGTAGCAGATAAGGTTGGTGAGGCGATTGAGATTCTCAAGATGTGGATTCTCGCAGAGTTGTCATGGGCGTGAGGCTGTGAGAGGAGGTAGCCATGGAGACAGTAACATGCAGGAGCTGCCGGTACCGGAACCGATGCATGGAGTACAGTCGGATGATTCCGTTCCGGTCATACAAAAAAATGGACCCCAGCGGCGGCAACCGCGGAGAGGTCCAATAACTAAATAAACTAAACACCCTTAGTATAAGGGATTTTAAAGGAGATTACAAGTATGGGATTATATGAACTTACAGAACAGTATCAGATTCTGCAGGATATGGCCTATGACCCAGAGGTGGACGAGCAGACGCTGCGAGATACCATGGAAGGCCTGTGGGGGGAAATTGAAGAGAAGGCAGACGGTTACGCCAAAATCATTACCGGAATGAAGGCTGATATTGAAGCACTGAAAGAAGAGGAAGAACGACTTTATGCACGGCGCAAGAGGCTGGAGGACCGTCAGAAATGGCTGAAGGACAATCTGGAGGCCAACATGCGTGAAATAGGGAAAACCAAATTCAAGACAGCCCTGTTCAGCTTCAACATCCAGAAGAATGGCGGCCTGCAGCCATTAATCATAGACGGGGCCATAGAGGACATTCCAGGACGTTTCCTGATTCCACAGGACCCGGTCCCGAACAACGAGGCCATTCGTAGCCTGCTGGCAGAGAAGCAGGTTGACTGGGCCCACCTGGAACCGCGCGGTGAGAGCCTGAGGATAAGGTAATGGCTGGGGGAGAGATTACTCCGTTCCGGATGCAGGTGCTGATGGATGTGGCGGCCCGGATTGTGAAGGTTATGGTTACGGGTGCCTGGCATCTGTCTTTTGAAGAAATGGACATGGTATTGGCGCTGGTACGGAACGGGATGGACGAGAGCGTGAAACGTAATATGAAAGGAGATAAGAAGGATGTTTTTAAAGACAGCGGAACTAAAGAAGATGATGAAGTCGGCGCTTAAGAGTGCAGGGCTTTATGTGGGAAACATCGCGGGAAACTATCTGGTATATGGAAGTACGTGGGGATTGAGCACGGATACGGAATACGCTTCCAATAAGTTCAAGGCGGCGCTTACTGAACTGATTGGGGATATTCCGGAACCCGGAGAGTGCTACAGGTACTATATACAGGAGAAACAGGTGGCGCAGGATACATGCGTGGATTACCCGGATATCTATGAAGCCTGGAAGGCGGCCAGGGATTACGCAGCAAGGCTTCCAATCAACTATATATCATGGCCCCATGAATTCAACACATATCAAATACATAGTACTGGACAGTATGTGATTGTACCCAGGTCGCAGGTGTCAGATGTGATTAGCACAAAGGAATTGGACAGCACTGTTGAATCCATGCCGGGCAGGCCTAGCTATCTGCCAAGTACCCTGTACTGGAAGAATGACACCACTATTTATTGGGTCGCGACAGTGGAAACTGGTGAACGGGCCAGGGACGTACTGTTCCCAGCATTATCAGGGCTTGATTTCTTCCGTGAGGACTGGCTCCCGAAGGAAGATGAGGAAGGGACAGATAGTGGAGAGACGGGAAAGGAATCCCTGGATGATGAGGAGCTTCCTTATGCGTAAGAGAGAGGAGGAAAAGAAATGGCAATACCGGTATTGATTATGGGAAAATCCGGTAGCGGAAAGTCCCGAAGCATGAAGAATTGTGTGGGAAAGGATTTTGGCTTAATCCGGGTGATTAATAAACCTTTACCATTCAAGGGAAAGATTGGCGGTACAGTAAGTGATAAATATGATTATATAAAGCAATGTCTAAAGAGTCCGAACTGGCCCAAATCCATCGTGATTGATGATGCGGGATATCTCATTACCGGACAGTTCATGGATGGGCACAGCACGACAGGGAAAGGGAACGCAGTGTTCGGGCTATACAATCAGCTGGCGGACGATTTTTATCGCCTGATTAAGACCATTCAGGATGATGTTCCGGAAGACCGGATTGTGTATGTCATCATGCATGAGGATACCAATGATTATGGGGACATCAAGCCCAAGACAATTGGAAAACTCCTGGACGAAAAGGTGTGTCTCGAAGGGTTGTTTACGGTAGTTCTTCGCTCAGTAAAAAGTGACCGTTATATATTCATCACACAGTCGCGTGATGGGGCAGTAAGCAAAGCGCCGGATGATATGTTTGAAAGTGTTGAGATTGATAATGACCTTCTCCTGGTGGATGATACAATCCGGGAGTATTACGGGATACAGAATCCCAAGAACTTAAAGGAGGACAAGCTGAATGATTAAGAAACCACAAGGATATGACGAGGCAGCTGCCTATACTGGCGAATCACAGCAGCTGCCAAAAGGGAAGTATGAATGCATCATCAAGCAGGTGGTAGTCCAGGAATCAAAGAACGGGAACGCGCAGTTCGTAATCCTGTTTGATATCCTGACAGGTGAGCATAAGGATTTTTACCAGAAACTGTTTGACGCCGAGAAGATCCAGAACCCTTCCAGCGCCAAGTGGAAAGGTGTGTTCAAGCAGAACATGGACGGGAAGAGCCTGTCCTGGTTCAAAGGAATCATCACGTCCATTGAACGCACAAACAATTTCACGTTCCAATGGGATAAAGAGAATAATGAAAAGACGTTGATTGGAAAACGGTTCGGGGGTGTATTCCGGCGCCGGCAGTATGAGGCAGAGAATGGGAACCGCCCAATCGTAACGGAACTGTTCCGCATACGCAGCGTTGCAGGCCTCGCTGAGGCGGAAGTTCCAGAGGATGAGATGCTTCCGGATAGACCGGTACAGAAGCCCATCCCAGCCACTGCCAGTGTAGCAGGGGATGGCTTCATGAACATTCCGGATGGGGTGGAAGATGAAGGGATACCGTTCATGTAGTTACGACCCGGAGTTGTTCCGGAAGGTTAGGGAAGGTGTCTCAATGCGGCAGGTAGTGGAATACTGCGGTATTCAGGTGAATCGGAAGGGGCTGTGTTTATGCCCCTTCCACCATGATACGGATCCCAGCCTTAGGATATATCCGGATGGGAAGGGATTTTATTGTTTTACCTGCGGGACAGGCGGGGACCAGATTAAGTTTACAGCGTTGTACCGGGAAATCAGCAACACGGATGCCGCCAGGGAGCTGGCTGCGGCCTTTGATATCCCTATCAATGTGCCAGTGACATACCGGGAAAAGCGGGAGGCGGAGAAAATACAGCGCAGGCGGCGGGAACTGACGGCTTTCATAAAGCGGTCAAGGATGTACCTGACAGTTTACCGTGGGCTACTTTACATGGCAGTCCGTGAGCGTAATGAGCATTTCTGGGAAGGACTGGGAAGTTTATCCCGCGTGGAATATCTGCTTGATTGTCTGGAGCAGTGTCCAGAAGAACTATTTGCAGACAAGAAGGCGGTGAAAAAGATTGGAGAAGTCGAAAGACGAATTGCTGACTGGCATGTCAGAATTGAGCCCGACGGAACCGTTTCCAGATGAAGTATTCTATCAAATATTTGAGATTGAGGACAATGTAGAACGGACCCAGTATATTGAGGCATTGCGGAATACTGCCAGGAGACTAAAAAGGGCGACAGAATTTAATAACGTCTATAAATCCTTTGTCTTGGATTATGCGCAGCGCCAGAAACAAACCGGGCAGAAGACAAAGTTTACGGACCAGCCACTGGAACTGGTCTGCGGTGAATGGACTGCAAATGACCTGGGAGTCAGGGCCGTCCATTATGATAAAAATGCAATGCCCATGCCGGTCGTTGCCTGCAGCCATCCGATCTTGCCGGTGGAGATATTGAAAAACGTGGATACTGCCCAGGAGCGCATTACGCTGGCCTACTTCAAGTCCGCCACGTGGCAGACTATCACAGTGGACAGGAGCGTGTGCGCCAATGCCAATAAGATTGTGGACACCCTGAGCCAGTTCGGTATAGAAGTAACATCTGACAATGCTAAGAACATGGTTCGCTACATATCTGAGTGTGTAGGGCTCAATCCTTTGACCCTCAACCCGAAGAAATCTATTAACCGCTTAGGATGGGTGGGAAACTCATTCACTCCCTACGCCGAGGATATCCGATATGAAGGAGATATGGACTATGAGGTTATTTTCCGGAATGTAAAGGAAACAGGAAGTTTTGAGGCATGGAAGGATTTGTGTGCCGGCCTGCGGCAGAATATACCGCTTCGGATGATGATGGCGGCCAGCTTTGCTTCAGTACTTCTGGAGCCGCTTAAGATTTTGCCGTTCGTCCTTCATGTCTGGGGGACAACCGGAACCTGCAAGACGGTAGCGCTGATGGTGGCCATGAGTATCTGGGGGAATCCCAAAATGGGCGGCCTGGTCAAGACCATGAACATGACTAAAAATGCCATTATGCGCAATGCTTCATTTTTGTGCAGCATCCCATTCGCGGGGGATGAGCTTCAGACCATTAAAGACAAATGGCAGGGAAACTTTGATCAATTGATTTATCAGATTACTGAAGGGGTGGACCGGGGCCGGGCGCGGGCCTATGGCGGAGTCGAGGAAACCAGGACCTGGAAGAACAGTTTCCTGTTTACTGGAGAAGAGCCGATAACCAAGGCAAATTCCGGTGGCGGCTCTAAAAACCGAGTAATTGAGATTGCAATAGACGGGCCGTTGGTAGATGATGGGCATCATGTCAGCAATGTAGTCCAGGAGAACTATGGGTTTGCGGGGAGGAAATTTGTGGAGTACCTACAGGAGCAGGAAACAGAAAAGGTTGTAGAACGTTACAGGGCAATCTTTGACGAGCTGTGCAGGTTGGATACAACCGATAAACAGGCAATGGCAATGGCATGTATCCTGCTGGCGGATGAGATTGCCGTGAAACTGTTCTTTACAGAAGAACAGGCGCTCCGTGTGGAGCAGGTAAAACAGTACCTGCAAAGTGCATATGAGGTCGATGTGGCAGAGAGGGCCTATCAGTCAGTCCTAAACTGGGCAGCAAAGAATCCAGTTCGTTTTGAGGACCCAAAAGCGCCTGATTCAACCAATAAGGGAGAGGTCTGGGGGAAGATTGATGGAGAGTTGCTGATTATCAACCGGGATGTTTTGCTGGAATATCTGGACCAGGGAGGGTTTGACTATACAGCTGTCAGCAGGAAATGGAATGATAAGGGGTATCTAAAGAGAACCCCGCAAGGGAAATTTATACATAACACAAAGGTGTATGGAATCAAGTCAAGTTATATAAAACTTATTCTGCCACAGGATGACGACGATACGGATCCGAATGGATTTATGGTGATTGATGGGGAGCAGGAGAGGCTTCCATTTGATTAGATAGGGGGTCCAACCAGTCCAACCATGCATTTTTTTTAGGTTGGACCCTGAAACCCGCATAAAATAAGGCTTTTTATATACAGTCCAACCAGTCCAACCAGTCCAACCAGTTTAATATATCTCGTATGGAGAGAAGAAAAGTTTGTATAAAATTTAACAATATAATTCTACTCTAAAAATATACAGTTATGCAACCGGATTTTAGGTTGGACGGTTGGACCATACGTAAAATCAAGGGTTTCCGGGCTTAATCTGGTCAAAAACCCGGTTGGACGACCTTAAAAAATGGTTGGACTTTAAGCAAAAGCAGGAGGATGGAAGAATGAGAATACCAATTATCAAGGTAAAAGACGGTGGCTATGAGCATATTGTAGGGACAAACAGCCATGATGTGCTTTACATAGACGAAAGAAGCGGAGGAATCCAGTACCTAAACATGCAGTGTCATGAAGGTACGAAAAAGTTTGGAGCAGAACAGACGATGCAGTTTGTTGGAAAACCCATGGAAGAATATGATGTGCTTGGCCCGGAAATCAAGTTTGTCACAGTGGAGGAACTGATTGAGATTGCCGTGAAATATATGAAGGAAAGCACAGAAAATAAACGAAGACTGCATGAAATGGCAAAGGTGTATTTGGAGGAAAAAGAAAAATGTCAGAAGCAGCTGGAAAATGATAATGTGCGGGATTCCAGCGGGGCGCTTCCCTTCTAAGGAGGATATCATGAGCAATAAAAGTACAGGAACCCAATTTGAAAAAGAATTTGCTGATATCCTGGCGGACCACTGGTTCTGGGTACATCTTTTTCAGGATAACAGGAACGGACAGCCATGTGATGTGATTGCAGCCAGAAATGGCCATACATATCTGTTTGACTGTAAGGACTGTCAGGGGGACTATTTCCTGCTCAGCAGGATGGAGGAGAACCAGTATAATGCCATGCGGCTGTTTGAGATGACGGGAAACAGCCGCGGCCGGTTCGCAGTCCGGTTTGGGCCAGGGGAGATATATCTGATAGGATACTGGCAGCTGAAAGCCTTGCAAGATCAGGGAGTGAAGCGATTTGACCGGAAGGACTGCCAGGTGTATGGAGAGGATTTCTTTTCCTGGCTCAATGAAAAAGACAAGGAAGATGGATGGAGTGATGAGGATGAAGGTGGTAATTGGAAGTGAGATACGGATAAAGGATGCAGAAAAGCCGCTGTATGACTGGTGCAGCGAAAACCTGATCCTGCCAAATCCGGAATATATAGACCGGACCCGCAGGGGCTTGTGGACAGGAAACACACCACGATACCTATGGCTTTACCGTGTAGAGGGCAGTGACCTGGTCGTACCGGTCGGCGTAGGGAAGCAAATCAGGCAGTTCGTAACGCCGGAAGATACGTTTGAGATACAGCTTGCCGATAACGGATACATAGAGTATTCAGGGACAATCCCTCTGTATGACTATCAGGAATCTGCAGTTAAGGTAATGAGCCATAAGAACTGCGGAATCCTGCAGAGTCCATGCGGCTCCGGCAAAACACAGATGGGCATTGCCCTGGCGGCTGTATTATCACGCAGGACCTTATGGATTACGCACACGCAGGACCTGCTTACCCAGTCCTATGACAGGGCAGTCCAATACTTCCCCCGGGAAACGCTGGGAAAGATAACGGCGGGGAAAGTACGCATAGGCAGCCATATGACATTTGCAACGGTTCAGACATTGTGCAGGCTGGACTTGTCCCTATATCGGGACAGTTGGGATGTAATCATTGTTGATGAGTGCCATAGGCTGGCCGGTACACCTGCGCAAATGACCATGTTTTACCGTGTCATGAACAGCCTGGCGGCTAGATATAAATATGGCCTGTCAGCTACGGTACATCGATCGGATGGGATGATCAGGAGTACATTTGCGGTGCTGGGACCGGTGGAATACCGGGTGCCGGATGAGGCAGTGGCTGATAAAACAATGAAGGTACGGATTGTGCAGCGTGATACCGGAATTGAGACCAGTCGTTACTGCCTGGATACGGATGGGACATTGGATTATGGAAAACTTATCCCGTATCTGACAGGCAACAGCCAGAGAAATGAGATGATTGTGAAGGACCTCCTTAACAACGCGGTGTGCTGGAACCTGATTTTGTCTGACCGCCTGGAACATCTCAGGACCCTCATGGATCTTCTGCCGGAGGAATACAGGCTGTTTGCCGTAATGATTGATGGTAGCATGACAAGCAAGACAGGCAGGGCTGCCAGGGAGAAGGCAATTGAAGATATGCGGAACGGGAAGAAGCACTTCCTATTTGCCAGCTATTCCCTGGCCAAGGAAGGACTGGATATACCGCGTCTTGACCGGTTATACATGACCACACCTAAAAAGGATTTTGCGGTGGTCACACAGAGCATTGGAAGGATAGCAAGGGTATTTCAGGGTAAGGGCGATGCAATCTGCTATGACTATGTGGATGATATCCAGTTCTGTCAGAATCAATACAAGCGCCGTCGAGCGCATTACAAGAAGGCGGGGTGCATCTTATGACCACAAAAGGGCAGATAGAACGAGATAAAGAAAATGGGAAGCTTGTAAAAGGCGTGTTCTGCGATGCATACAACTTTTACTTGAAGTATCACGGAAAACCTATGGAGCCTGGCACGTGGGACGGAGCGACGAGGGATTTTGCTGATATCATGGGGAAGTACAATGGAGCACCGATTTGCGGCAGGCTGATGCTGGCTACCTTCTCACAGCTGGAGGAAGAGACACGATGGATAGGGTAAAAGAAAAAAAAACAACCGGAATCCCCGGTCTACATCTGCAGCGAGTGCGGCAGGGAGATAGGCGGGGACCATGTTTATATCAAGACAAAGCGGCAGACGGAGCTGCACATACACTTCGGATGTATGCCGGGAAAGCAAGTTAGAGGACCGGAGGTTAAATAATGCAAAGAAAATACATCCATTACGAGCGCCCGGATATAGCGGGACTGTATTACCGGGAAGGCAATGTATATTTTGAAAACCTGGACAGTAAAAACGGGAAGATAGTCAGAATAATATTTCCCGGGCAAGGACGAACGAGGGACCTTGTAAAAAAATCTCTGGAGTGAAACCAGATCAATTAATATTTTGGAGGCAAAACAGCATGTGCAATAAGAACAAAATTATCCTGGACCTGTGTGGCGGGACAGGAGCTTGGAGCCGACCATATCGAGAGGCCGGGTATGATGTGCGGCTGATTACACTTCCAGAACAGGATGTGCGTACATATAGGCCACCCGAAGGAGTATATGGTATCTTGGCAGCGCCGCCATGTACAGAGTTCAGTCTGGCAAAAGGTGGTAGGCCGAGGGACTTTGCATCTGGCATTGAGGTCATGGCGGCTTGTCTGCGGATTATCTGGGACTGTAGGCAGTGCAATAAGCTGGCGTTCTGGGCGCTGGAAAATCCTGTGGGATTCATGAGGCAGTTTTTGGGCCGGCCACATTATACTTTTGAGCATTGGCAATTCGGCGATATGCAGATTAAACCTACGGATATCTGGGGGTATTTCAAGGAGCCGGCAGCTACAGTCAAAATTAAGCCGCAAGGTATGACAAAAAGGTATGCTAACGGGCGGACGAACTGCAAGACCTGGTGCAATGCGAATTGCCCGGATGAGTACAAGGGCATGGGGCTTGATAGGGCAGCAATCAGGGCAATAACGCCGCCAGGATTTGCCAATGCCTTTTACAAGGCTAATAAATAAAATTAATATTTGGAGGAATAACCAATAAATGGATAATAAGCGCAAAAGCAATGTTATACAAGATATCACATTAGACGACCTGGCTGATTGTTTTAAGTGGGGAGTTGACTATGGATTATTACTTGCGGAACAAGAGCGCGACAGTGAAGATTTGTTAGATGCTGTTGTGTGTGCATCCTTTGCCAGAAGAATGAATATTCCGTCCTCTTTTTGCGCAACGTAGACAGCCACATAGCGCAGCTTGGAGAAAAAAGATGGGTAGCGGGATGCTGAAATTTATTGATTTAGTAGCTAAATTAAGTCAACATTTTGAGGAATGAACCTTATGTACGGAACAGTAATTGACCGTTATTACAGAGCCATAGAGGCAGCAAAAAAAATCGGTTATAGCATAAAAGATAAAAATACCGGAATGGTCTACAAGTATGGTGATAATCCCTATATGGATATGTGCATTGAGAGTTGTGTATTTATGGACCGTAACACAGATATTGTCGAAAATCCAGATGATTATTTTGGATTTAACAGAAGTAACTGGGAACTAATTATTAACTGAATTAAAATTTAAAGAAGGGAGCAACAAAGATATGAATGCAACAGGAATTATACGCAGGGTGGATGATTTGGGGAGGATAGTGCTGCCGAAGGAAGTAAGGCGTAAGGTAGGAATAAGCGAAGACACACCGATGGAAATATTTACTTCGGATGAGGGAATTGTGCTTAAAAAATACTATCCGGAAAATGAGTTGGAGGGTATGACAAAAAATTTAATGGAAGCCGTGGAAGATATGTGTGTTGATCTGGGGCCGAAAAAGACTGGAGATATACGGCGGCATATCCGGGAAATTCAGAATCTTTTAAAATAGGACAATTAGGAATTGGAGGATAAAGCATGTTTAAGCTGAAATTACATCTTTATTTTTTGATTTCAGAGTATTATATAGCGACAACTAAGCATCACGCTAGGCAATTTCACAGACATAATAACAAGCTCCAAAAATGGGTTGAGAAATTGAATAAGCTGCTTTTGGAAGGTAACTGAAAATTAATATTTAGCAGCCGACTGCTGAGTGTCGGAGAAAGAAGGGAATATGGGAAGTCAGGAATTTTTAAATATCTGTAAAGCGAAAATAGCAGCTTATTTTAATGAGCATCGTGAAAAAACAGATACTGTTGATATTACGGTAAATGATGTGTATGTGGTTTGGTATTGCAAGACCTTACAGAACCATAAGGCATTGTTGTCAACAACTGCGACTGATGGAATGTACTACGAAATGACATTTAATGGCGATATGAACGAACTGTACATGGATGCTTATAAAAAATGGCAGAACATCGGTTTTGATATGTAACATACGAAACTGACATTCGTGATACGAAGGGAGGTGCCAGATTGAAAAAGAAAGCAGACAGTAAGCAGGCCAAGGCCAACAAGGTCCTGCGGGCATCAGCTGTAGCAGCTTTGGCGGAATCAGCCATCCGGGAGCCGCCGCCGGATACATGGTCTGTCAGGATGCATACACCAGCCTGTGCCCGGTCCCGGAGCTGCGCAGGCTGCCGAAGGGAGTGATACGGTATTATGAGACAGTGCTACATAGACAACGGGCGTCACGGGTGTGACGGACAGCGCAACAACAAGGGACGGATACGGTACGGGTGCTGGGCGTGTCCGTGGCTGGACGCGGGAGGAGGTGATACCGGTGAACAAGGAAATACTGGTTGTGTTTGCAGATGCCAGAGCCAGAATAAAATTGGTACGGGAACAGACAGAGAAGAAACGCCGCAGGCTTGAGAAGCTGGAGCAGAAGGGAGTACGGGTATCGGATTCCGTGTCCTGTGGAAAAAGGGGAAAGAAACCACTGGGGACGGTGAAGATTACTGGATATCCGCTACCAGAGCATGATAGGGCTAAGCATGAATACGAAAAGCAGTACAGTAATTTGATGCAGGAGGAGCAGGAACTTCTGGAGTTGCAGACACGGGTTGAGGAGTACATAGCCAGTTTAAAAGACATTGAGATTCGGAATATCATGACGTTGTATTACGTGGAAGATATGACATGGGTGCAGGTTGCGCATGGTATGAATCGGCTGTATCAAGGCAAGAGAAGGTACTATACAGCAGATAGCTGTCGAGGAAAACATGACTATTATTTCTTTATAAATTATATATGTCTTTTTGACTATCTTTTTATATCTTCTTAAATGTCCGCAAAGCCTTATTTTATCGGCTCTACGGGCATTTTGCTTTTGTGGTAAACCTCACATATCTAGGTCTATCTTCTTATATTTTCGCTATCAAGCGTGGTTAAAATCGTGGTAAATACTTCTATGCGATTAAACGCTGAACCTCTGATTTTGCAGTATCTATGGACGCATGAGCATACCAGTTCATTGTGATACTGATATTTGAATGTCCCATGATATACTGTAAATCTTTCGGGTTCATGTTCTTGCTTGCCAATCTTGTGC
>OBJQ01001061.1_pt1 | contig 15928 bp, 14 predicted proteins | sample 1519921 | NCBI WGS metagenome assembly OBJQ01 (sample SAMN04209244, study PRJEB22552) | human gut metagenome | biome: gut; material: feces | host: Homo sapiens | place: USA: Oklahoma
CAGCCTCATCGTCAGCCAGCTTCAGGTCGCCGTTGTACAGTTCCTCACCCAGCTGGACGTAGTACTGGTTGTTACCAGCAATGTCAGTCTTGCCAGTGTCGATGCTGTTGTACTTCTTGTTGGCGTTGGTGCGGGCGGTGTACTCAGCGTTGTAACCAACGGTCACATCGCCGATCTGGATGCCCTTGTCGCCAGTGAAGTCGACCATCTGAGCCTTCAGGCCGTTCAGCACCAGCTGAGCCACCTGGGCGCGGGTCAGAGCGCTCTCGGCATTGGCATTGATGTTGTCAAACAGATTGATGTAGGAAGCCTGGCGGATGGTAGCAACCTGCCAGTCAGTGCCGAAGTCCTCGGCGTTCTGGAAGTAGCCCAGAGCCTTCATGACCATCAGGCTGGCCTGAGCAGCGGTCACCTTCTGGTTGCCGCCGTACTGGCCGTTGCCGATGCCGGCGACCACGCCCTCGGCGGCACAAGCGGCCACATAGGGAGCGGCCCACTCGGGCACGTCAGTAAAGGGATTGGTACCACGATAGTAATCGTAGTCCAGGTTCAGCAGGTGAGCCATGACAACGGCCATCTCATTACGGGTGATGCTGCCATCGGGATTGAAGTTCCCGTTCTGATCGCCAGTCATGATACCTACAGTCTGCAGGACCTCGATGGCTTCCTGGTTGACGTCGGAAGCATCGACATCCTGATAGCCCGCAGCGCTGGAACCCATGACCAGCATACCAAGAACCATGGTAGAGGACAGGAGCAGGCTGAGAGCACGCTTCAGGTTTCTCATTGGAAATTCCTCCTTTTTTATTCAGGAAGGATTGTTTTCTTCTAAAAATTGGCTTAAAAGCAAACTTTTTTGCCAAAATCGCAAAGCATAACGACCCTTACACATCAAAAATGGTTGCATATTCCAGATCAAAACCTTATTTATTAGCAAAAATAAAATAAAAAAGTTTGTTTGGTAGACATTTGGTAGACAAATCTTTCCATCTAAAAAAAAGAAACCTCCGGAAACCGTTGAGAGACAACGGTTTTCGGAGGTTTTGTGGTAGACATTTGGTAGACCTGTGGTAGACAAAGGTGTTACCCCAGCGCTTCCCGGCTCTGAATGACAAAGGAAAACTCCAGTTCTTGACCATCCCGTAAAATACGCACGGTGGCTTCATTTCCCACAACCAGACTGGCTACAATCTGCTTTAAGCGATCGAGGCTATCCACACTGACACCGTTCACGCTCAGCAGGATATCATCCTCGCGAACGCCGGCCTGCCAGGCGTTACTATCTTGCACAACCTCATAGACTCTCAGTCCGCCAGATTCTTCTGGTTGTGTGAGCACTGTGATGCCCAGCATGGCCGCCGGACGACCGGCAATCAGGCGATCGGCCATCAGCTTGACCCGGGCCATAGGAATCGCAAAGCCCAGCCCTTCCACGGTACCATCATCCGAAACGATCTTAATAGTGGTGATTCCTACCACCTGACCGTGATCATTGATGAGTGCGCCGCCGGAGTTACCAAAATTGATGGGGGCACTAGTTTGAATCAGGTCCATCAGGATCCCATCCACCTCTACGGTCCGGTTCAGGGCGGACACGATCCCTTGGGTAATGGAGGTTCGGTATCCTAAGGGGTCACCAATGGCAACCACCATATCTCCGCAGCGCAGCTGATCGGAATCGCCGAACTCTGCCGGAGTCAGTCCCTCTGCCTCCACTTTGAGAACCGCGATATCCTCCTCCGCATCAGCACCCACCAGTCTGGCAGGTAAGATAGACTCATCGGAGAAAATCACTCGTACTCGGCGCATATCCGCCACGACATGGGCGTTGGTAATAATATAGCCGTCCTGAGTCATGACCACACCGGTACCTGACCCATAACTGTCTTCTCCTTCGCCTTCAATAGACACGATGGAATTTACATTTTTTTCGTAAATCTCTGTGGCGGTCAGAGCCGGACCCGAGGCCTGGCTGATCGGCACAGTTACGCCTGTCCCTGTTTGTGCCCGCTCCAGCTTACCAAAGGGATCCTCCGACTGGGAAGTCTGAGAAATCTGGGGATCGTTTCCCCCACCCGTCTGCGGCAAGAGGTAGCGTACTACAAGCATACCTACCGCCAATCCCAGCAGCAGGACAAACACCAGAAGAAAAATCAGCAGTGCCCGTCTGGGGCGGCGGCGCTTGGGACGCAAAATATCGGGAGCGCGAGGTGGAATCACCACGGCCGGTGGAGTTGGATAGTGCGGAGAGGGCTGCTCCCAGGGGCCGCCCTGCCAGAGATCTTGCGGTTGCTGCGTCATAGGATAACTCCAGTCTTTCGTCAGGCCAGCGTGAGCGTAAAGGTAAAGGTGGTCAGACCATCTTCGCTGGTGACGGTAATATTTTCTTTTAGGTTGCCCAAAATGGTCTTGACGATATACAGGCCCAGACCCACGCCATCCCGATCCATACTGCGGGAGTAGTCCGCCTTATGAAAACGTTCAAACAGAAGGGGCAGCTCATCCTGGGGAATGGTAGCACCCAGATTGCTGATGGAAGTATATGCTTTGCCATCCTTCTTTGTGATACGAAGTGTAATGCTGGTCCCAGCGGCGGCAAATTTGGCCGCATTATCTATCAAGTTGTAGCAGACCTGAGTGACCGAGTCCGGGTCACCCCACACCATCAGCTTGTCCTCCGGCATCTGAACATCCATATCCAGATTTCGGTCTGTGATCTTTCCCTCCAGGCTGATAATAACCTGAGAGACCACTTCCACCAGATCAAACTGCTCCTGTGCGGTAATACTGTTCTCAGCCAGAGCGTTGAGACGGGAGAGATCCAACATCCTCCGGACCAGACGGCTGAGCCGGCGGGTCTCAGAGACCACGATTTTCAGCGCGTCCTGCTCCTTTTCCGGAGGAATGGTACCGTCCAGGATACCTTCCGCAAAGCCGGAAATGGTAGTCATGGGGGTCTTCAGCTCATGGGACACATTGGCGATAAAGTCAGCCCGCTGATTTTCCACTTTAGCCAGTGAGTTAGCCATGGAGTTAAAGGCATCGGCCAGTTCTCCGATCTCATCACATCGGTCTTTATAGTTGTTGACTCGTACATCAAATTCCCCGCGTCCAAATTTCCGTGCCGCCTCGGCCATCTCGGTAAGAGGACGGGTCTGATGGGCAGAAGTAATGGAGCTGGCGATCACAGCGATCAGAAGCACCACCACGGCAGCAAAGAAAAAGATCGTCGCCGTGGCACGCCACATTTCGGATAGTCCGCTGGTATCTCCAGAAACCAGCACCAAACCTTGGCTGATCTCCAAATCGCCGATCTTTACATTGATGGGCAGGCCGGCAAAATAACGTCCGCTGGAGTACAGACCATTCAGCGTGGTAATCCCGGTGTAGCTGCCACGCTCCTGGATCTGATCCACAACATTCTGCGGGATCTTCTTCGTGTACAGCTCGCTCTCAGAGGCATAGATAATTTCCCCGTTTGAATCAGCCACAATAATGGAGGAGTCCGACATGGCCGTCAGCGTCTCCACATTGGCCCGGTAAAAATCTTCTCCAGCCTCCTCCAAAATGGTTCCCTGGGTTTTTAAATAGTAGTCCGAGGTAAAATACTCCGAGGTAAACGAGGCAATATACCCCGCATTCCGCTCCAGGCGATCCCGGGTTTCTGAAATAATATACCGATAGGACAGCAGCATAAATGCGGTAGACAGCAAGGTAAAAGACAGGGCCACGATCCCTACCATCATGATGAGCTGCCGCTTATATAAGCTTTTCAAGGGATCACCCTCTTCAAATCAGCTGTTTGCACCGGCGGGAGCCACTTCAAATTTGTAGCCCACGCCCCATACGGTTTTCAGCCGCCACTGATCGCTCACGCCCTCCAGCTTCTCTCTCAGACGCTTGATGTGCACATCTACCGTACGGCTGTCGCCAAAGTAGTCAAAGCCCCACACCTCATCCAGCAGCTGGTTGCGGGTAAATACCCGGTTGGGGGCAGAGGCCAGGTGGTACAAAAGTTCCAACTCCTTCGGCGGCGTATCCACCCGCTTGCCATCCACCAGCAGCTCGTAGGAATCCAGGTTGATCACCAGCTTATCAAAGCTGAGCTTCTTGTTCTCCTGTTCCTCCTCTTGGCCGGTGCGGCGCATCACCGCGTGGATGCGGGCCAGAACCTCTTTCATCTCAAAGGGTTTTACAATATAGTCGTCTGCTCCGCTCTCCAGCCCGGTGACCTTATCCTCTGTCTCACCTTTGGCTGTAAGCATAATGACCGGTGTAGCACTCTCCTCCCGGATCTTCTTCAATACGGTCCAGCCATCCATCACCGGCAGCATAATATCAAGCAGAACCAAAGCAGGCTGGAAGGAGCGGAAATACTCCACGCCCTTGCCTCCGTCTTTGGCTACTTTGGTCTCAAAACCTTCCTTTTCCAGATACAGATGGAGCAGCTCAGCAATATTGCTGTCATCCTCTACGATCAAAACCTTCTGCGCCATAGATAACTTCCTCCGTTCCTATGTGGATTCTCAGTTTAGTCATATTATAGTGGAAAATCCCCCAAGTGAGGTGAATATTTTGTAAATTACTTTTCCCGGCGCTCTACATAAGAATGATCCACCTGAATAACGGCAAAATACTTGGGGGACAGCGCCTCCACGTCCTTCCGCAGCTGTGAGACCACCTGATGATCGGTAAGGCGGAACCCATAGGGTACCATCACGTCAAACAGCACATTGGTATGGTGGGGACCGGCAGTAATACGCAGGTCATGAATGGTGAGACAGGGGTCCAGCTGCTGAGCCAGATAGGCTACCTGTTCCCGCAGAGCAGTGGTGCGCCCGTCGTTGACCACCGGGTCCATATGGATGACGGTCTCAATGTGGTGTTTCTCCTTCAACTCCCGCTCAATGTGGTCAATGAGATCGTGCATCTCCAGCAGATCGGCATCGGCAGGAACCTCGGCATGAAAAGACATCATAGCCCGTCCGGGTCCATAGTCATGATAGACCAGATCGTGAATGCCCAGGATATTCTCGTGGGAGAGGACCAGCTGGTCGATATCTGCTGCCAGCTCCGGGTCCATCGGCCGGCCCAGAAGAGGATCCAGTGTATCTTTTGCAGCCTCCCAGCCGGTTTTCAAAATGAACAGGGCCACAAGCAACCCGGCAAAGCCGTCGATCTTCCAATGGAAGAAATGTCCGACTAATGTAGCCAGCAAAACCACACTGGTGGCCGCTGAATCGGAGAGAGAGTCGGCTGCGGTGGCTGCCATCGTCTCTGAGCCGATCTTCTGAGACAACGTGCGATTAAAGAAGTACATCCATACCTTGACTGCCACAGACACGGCCAGAATGACTACAGCCAGCCAGGAGAAGTCCAGTTCTTCCGGATGGAGCAGCTTCTCCACCGAAGATTTCCCCAGCTCAAATCCCATGAGCAGAATTGCCATGGACACCACTAGGCCGGTCAGATACTCCATACGGCCATGACCAAAGGGATGCTCCTCATCCGCCTCCTGCCCGGCCAAACGGAACCCTATAAGGGTAATCACAGACGAGGCTGCATCAGACAGGTTATTTAATGCGTCACCCACGATTGCAATGGAACCAGTGATCACACCGGCCAGCAGCTTGCCCAGACACAACAACGTATTGAGCACGATACCCACTCCGCCGGCCCGGGTGCCGCACATCTGACGCACCTCAGGTGACTTAGGATCCCGGCCGTCCAACCAACGCCGAATCAAATACTGAATCAAAAAAGGTTCCCCCTATTCAGGGCGGGCCCAGGCCCGTCAACGTAAAATATCATTATATTATCGCACGCATGAAGGGAGTGCGTCAAGCGCGCTCCGACAGCTTTTTCTTCTTCGGCCGAAATATGGACAGGCCGTTAAGAAAATATTAATTTTGTTTTAAGATGGCCGCGCTTTCCCTTCTATGAGAACTTTTGCGCAAAAAAAGATTGTAATCTATCCGGAGTGTTTACAGAAAGTTCACATCCCCGTCATGGTTTTGCCTTAATTATCGGTTATTCTATGAGCGTACCAAGTAATCATAATAATATCTCCCATTTCTCCCTCTCCTTTACAACACACACAGGCAACAAGCCCCGGTCATTGACCGGGGCCTGTTGTCGTTTATTTATGCTTAGCAATGGGCATGACAGGACGCAATTACCAGTATTTGTATAACATTATGCACTTGCAGATGGATTCCCGCCATAGGTGAACACTACTTTTTAAGGAGGAATACCTATGGCAAGCAATTATACAGAGAACTATGGCCTGTGCCAGTGGGAGGCTACGGATCACGTACTGAGGGAGGAATTTAATCAGGATCATGCAAAGATTGATACGGCCCTGGGGGACTTGAAAGCAAACGTTGTGCGGACTGCTGTGGGAAGCTATGAGGGAAACGGACAATGCGGGGAGTCCGCTCCCAACCATCTGGACTTTGATTTTTCACCGAAGATGGTCATCCTGGTGGTAGACGAGCACAGCATGATGAAAACCGGAACGGTGCTGATTGCCGGCCAAACCAGCAACGCTGGCATTGGCACGTCGTACTCCAGCGGTAGCTGCCTTAATCTCACCATTACCTGGGAGAAAAATGGAGTCTCCTAGTACGGAGGAGATGCAGAACGACAATTAAATAAGGAAAACTGTAGTTACTTTTATTTTGCTATCGGATAAAGATAACTATAGAAAAAGCAGCTGCCCGGAGGCAGCTGCTTTTTTGTTCGCTAAAAGGGAATTAGGCCTTCACAATGTACAGAGCGGTGACAGCATCGTCATCATTCACAGTGTACAGGATGGTGTTGGACTCACCAGTGTAGTTGCGGTTGATGGAGCCAACGGTGATGTCGCCGTCGGTATCGATCACATACCATCGGTCTCCACCATGGTAGACTCCAGAGTGTTCAGAGTCAGCTGAGCCACGTCGTTACGGGTCATAGCGGTGGAAGCACCGGCAACGATGCCGTCAAACAGGTCAATCTTAGAGCCCTGCTTCACGGTAGCGACCTGCCAGTCAGAACCGAAGTCCTTGGACAGCTGGAAGTAGCCCAGAGCCTTCATCATCATCAGGGCAGCCTGAGCGGTGGTCACGCTGTTGTTGCTGCCGTACTGAGTGGCGCTGATGCCGGCGGTGATGCCGTCAGCATAGCAGGCGGCCACAGAGGGCCGCCCCTACGGCGTTTTCTGGTGATGTTCCAAATTGGCGCGCAAAACAGAACACCCCGCCTGCCTTTTGGGAAAAAAGGGCATGGCGGGGCTTAATTACCATAAAATGTATGATAATGTACCACTTTTGACCTCTGCCCAGTATAGGTGGAGGTGTTTTTTATGGCAAGCAATCACACAGAGCATTTTTCTCTCAACCAATGGCTCCCGGACGATCAGGTAAAGCGCACCGATTTCAATGAGGACAACGCCAAGATTGACAGCGCTCTCAAGGATCTGGCCGCCGCGCAGGCGGAAAAAGCCGACCAGACGGCCCTGGACGCTCTGGCCGCGGAGGTGGCGAAAAAGGCCACCACGGCGGCGCTGGAGGCCCTCAGTAAAAAGCTGGCATCCATGCCCTGCCTAGTGACCGGGACCTACACCGGAGACGGGACAGACAGCCGTCTAATTTCTCTGGGGTTCCAGCCCAAGGCCCTGTTGGTCATGATAGAGGAAGGCTATTCCGCCCGCCCCTATACCGATGATTACTACGGCGGGCTGGCCCTGCCGGGGAAGCCGGTGTGCCTGCAAACCAGCTATGGGACCAATTATATTTTGACCATCGAATCCAAGGGCTTCCGGGTCTACTATAACCGTGACAGATACATCCTCAGCAATCAGAAGGACACCAACTACTATTATCTGGCCTGGAAATAAAATCAGAGGGCCCCTCCCATACGGGAGGGGCCACACTGATTGGATTTTAAGAGATTTGTAACTCCGTCAGGAATTACTTGCCCTTGACCTCGTTGGACTCGACGCCGTTCACAACGACCTTGTAAACGCTGCCGGCATCCAGCAGGAACTTATCGTCGCCATCGTTCACGCTGATCTCACCCTTCTTCAGGGTAACAGTCTTGGTGCCAGCGGAGACGTACTTGCCGTCCACGCGCTGCTGCAGCTCCACGGTGAAGTTAGTAGCCTGCTCGGCATTCTGGTTCATGACGATTCTGAAGCCACCGTCAGCCCACATCTGAACATGGTCGATCTTGGCGTCAACCTTATCGACATCGTTCTTGTCGGCGTCCTTGATCTTGTAGACATAGACCTCAACGGCCTCGTCGTTGTCATCCTCGAAGACATAGACAATGCTGTCATACTCGGTGGAGTTGAAGTTCTTAGCCAGGCTGCTGGGAGTGGTGGTCTTGCCGTCGCCGTCATCGTTGACGAAGATGGTGTACTTGTCGGCCAGGACCACATCGTTGTTGCCCAGGCTCAGCACGCCGGCCTTGTAGGAGATCTTGGTGATCTTCTCGTAGGCCTTGAAGTCATCATCGCTGATGCCCTTCACCGGATCCTGGTCATCCATGTAGCCGTTCTCGTCATAGGAGACGTTCTGGTACAGGCCGATCTTCAGATCATTGTCGGTAGCCTTCACGGTGGTGATCTTGCCGTTCACGATGGCGTCGTACTCATAGTACTTGTTGTCATCCTTGTCAACGCTGGCGTTGGGGCCCTCCTCCAGGAGGTACACGCGGTCGCCGCTGTCGCCGGAGATGGACATATCAGCGGAGTAGATGTAGACCACATCGGCGTAAGCGCCATCCATAACAACAGCAATCTCGGTGGTCGCAGTCTTAGCAGTGATGTCGGGAACATTCTTGATGCCGGTGTAGACGGCCACATCGTCGTCATCGTTCACGATGAAGATGGTGTCGTTGTTGGCCTTAACAGTCTCGGCCGTGGAGTTGCCGGAGTTATCGCCAACATACACAGCGCTCTTGCCATTCTCGGTGATGACCTTAGAAGTAGCGGTGCCGTAGTACACGACAGTCTCAGCATCCTCAACCTCGTTCAGCTCATACTTGCCATTGCTCTTCTCATTGTAGGAGTACCAACGGCCCTTATCAGACACCTTGATCTCATCATCGTTGTCGATGGTGATGACCTTATTGGTGCCGTCGATGAAGTAGGCGTCGCCTTCCAGGTTAGCCTTCGCGCCACCGGTCTTGGCAGTCTTGGCAACATAGACATAGTCGTTGTGGCCAGCGGTGCCGTCGGTGTAGATCACATAGCCGTTAGCGTCCAGAACCAGGGTGTAGGCGTCGTTCAGGTCGTAGGACAGCTTGCTGTCGTCCTTCACGGCGTCAGTGTAGTTCTTGGAGTACTCGTACTTGGTGCCGTCCACGGTGACATTCTTCTTCTCAGTGTAAGCGGTCACCTTGCCCTCGACGGTCTCAGCCAGGTCGATGGTCTTGATCTCCTTGTTGGCCACAGTGATCAGGACATAGTCCTCATCAGAGTAGCTGTCCAGGTAATCGAAGTCGTCGGAGGACAGGGTGGTGTCCTTGACGTCCACGGGAGCCTCGTCCAGGATGTCCAGCTCCAGCTCCTCGTCGTTCTTGTCGTAGTCGCCATCGACCTGAGCCACATAGGAGTTGATGACGGTGATGACCACGTCGTTGGAGTCATCGTCGATGAACACCTCGGTGGTGGCACCCTTCTTGATGACATCCTTGCCGGCATCATCGTCGTTGTTCTTGACGATGTAGTCGCTCAGACTCACCTTCTGAGCCACGCCGTCCACGACCACGGAGAAGTCGGCATCGCCGTTCTTCAGGTCGTTGTAGACATCGCTGCCCACCAGATCGTACAGATCCTGCTTCTCGACAGTGGCGGTGTAAACAGCGTCAGCATCGTCAGCGTAGGTGCCGATCTCCTTGTTCTCATAGGTCCACTTCACGGAAGGACGGCCGAAGTCGTCATCCGCACCGTCGGCCTTGACCAGGTCGCCGTTGTACAGATCCTCGCCCAGCTGGATGGTGTACTTGCCGTCCACCTTGGTGTTGTCGATCTTGGCGTACTTGCTGTCGGTGCCGGTGCGGGCGTCATAGGTAGCCTTGCCGCCGGAGATGACGATGTCACCAACATGAACGTCGCTGCCGTTCTTCTCGGCCTTGACCAGATCAGCCTCCAGGGCGTTCAGGACCATCTGAGCCACGTCGTTGCGGGTCAGGGCCTCCTTGGCGCCGGTGGCAACGCCGTCGAACAGACCGGCGGTGCTGCCGTTCTTGGTGGTCTCCACCAGCCAGTCAGAGCCGAAGTCGGCGCTGTACTGGAAGTAGCCCAGGGCCTTCAGCAGCATCAGGGCAGCCTGACCGGTGGTGACAGTGTCGCTGCCGCCGTAGGTCTTGGCGTCGTAGCCGCTGGTGATGCCGTTGGTGTAGCAGGCGGCCACATAGGGCTCAGCCCACTCGGGCACGTCGGTGAAGGGGCTGGTGCCCTTGTAGCTGGCCACGGTGTAGTCCAGCAGGTTGCACATCACAACCGCCATCTCGTTACGGGTGACCTTGGCCTCGGGATTGAACTTGCCGTTCTCATCGCCGGTCATGATGCCGACGGTCTTCAGGACCTCAATGGCTTCCTCGTGCTGCTTGGAAGTCACGTCGGCATAGCTCGCGGCGCTGGAGCCCATGACCAGCATACCAAGAACCATGGTAGAGGACAGGAGCAGGCTGAGAGCACGCTTCAGGTTTCTCATTGGAATTCCTCCTTTTTTATTCAGGAAGGATCGTTTTCTTTTAGAATTTGGGGAAAAAGCGAACTTTTTTGCCAAAATCGCAAAGCATAACTCCCCTTGCCTGTACACGTATCATACTCCATCGAACCCGGTTCGTCAACGGGTTTTGATCAAGTGTAACACAACCGTAACATTGCGTCAGAATTGTTATAATACGGCCTTTTGAGGATTTCCATGGGCTTTTTCCCCGAAAATGTTCTTGGAGGATTTTTCCTTTTGGGCACAGTGCCCAGCTTTTCCGGTTTTATACCTGCTTTTTTTGCGGAGGGGTAAAATCGGCCCAAATTGGTAGAAGTTTTGGTGGACATACCCCTTCAAATATGGCAAAAAGCCCCTGGGTGTTGCTCGTACGCGTACACCCAGGGGCTTTTTTTTGAAAAAATGGCTGCGCCACTTTTTCGAGAGGGGATACATGAAAGGTGAGCCTCGATTCCTTACGGAAAAGTCGGCCCACCTTTCATGAGATGTGTCATTTCCGACGCACATGTCGCCGGAAATGACGGAATTTCATTTTATTCCTCCGCTTTCGGGCGGAGGAACTCCTTGCAGGAGGGCTTTCCGAGGCGAAACGAAGTTTCGCAGGAAGCTTTTTTGCCTACTTTTTTCTCGAAAAAAGTAGGTTAGACTTCCATGATCACAGGCAGGATCATGGGAGAACGCTTTGTCTTTTTATAAAGGTAGTTGGACAGGTCGCCCTTGATGGTCTGCTTGATGGCCGACCAATCAGTGGCGTAGCGGATATCTACGCTGAGAATGGAGTCCAACGCCACCTGGCGTAGCTCCTCCATCAATCCCTCGGACTCCTTTACATATACAAAACCACGGGTGATGATATCCGGACCGGATACCAAAGCGCCGTCCTCCCCGGACATGGCGGCCACTACCACTACCATACCGTCCTCGGCCAGATGGCGGCGGTCACGCAGAACCACGCTGCCCACATCGCCTACGCCGGAACCATCTACGAACACCTTGCCCGCGGTAACGGTACCAGCCAGCTTGCAGCCCTTGGCAGTAAACTCAATAACCCGGCCAATGTCGCTGATGATCACGTTCCGGGGATCCATGCCCACTTCACAGGCCAGCTTGGCGTGGATCTGCAGCATACGCTGCTCGCCGTGGACGGGAATAAAGTACTTGGGCTTGACCAGAGCGTGGATGATCTTCAGCTCCTCCTGGCAGGCGTGGCCGGAGACGTGCAGGGCGCGCTCCCGCTCATTGAGGACCTCCGCCCCCTTGCGGTAGAGCTCGTTAATGACGTTGCCGATGGAGTTCTCATTGCCCGGAATGGCAGAGGCAGAGATAATGATCCGGTCGCCAGGCTGGATATCTACCTGACGGTGGGTGGAGAACGCCATACGGCTCAGGGCCGACATGGTCTCGCCCTGGCTGCCGGTGGTAATGATACATACCTTATTTTTAGGCAGAGATTTAATGTGGTTGAGATCCATCAGGACTCCGTCGGGGATATTCATATAGCCCAGTTCCGTGGAGACCTTCATAATATTCTCCATAGAACGGCCAGTGACCGCTACCTTTCGGCCATAGCGGGAGGCTACATCGATGATCTGCTGGATGCGGTCCACGTTGGAGGCAAAGGTGGTGACGATAATGCGCTCCTCACAGCCACGGAACAGGGCATCAAAGGAGGCACCCACGCTGCGCTCGGTACGGGTAAAGCCGGGACGCTCCACATTGGTGGAGTCGGCCAACAGCGCCAGCACTCCCTCGTTGCCCAGCTGGCCCAGTCGGGCCAGGTCGATCATGCCGCCCTGGATGGGGGTAGCGTCGATCTTGAAATCGCCGGTATGCACGCAGACACCCAGAGGGCAGCGGATAGCAAAGGCCACTGCATCGGCAATGGAGTGGTTGACGTGGATGAACTCCACGGAGAATTTGCCCGCCTGGATGACGTTACCCGCCTCGCAGGTAATGAGCTTAGTTTTGGAGAGCAGACGGTGCTCCTCCAGCTTTAATTTAATAAGGCCCGCGCTCATGCGGGTGGCATAGATGGGGGCATTCACCGAGCGCAGGACATAGGGCAGAGCACCGATGTGGTCCTCGTGTCCATGGGTGATAAAAATACCCCGGATCTTGCTCTGATTTTTAATAAGGTAGCTGACATCGGGAATAACCACGTCGATACCATACATGTCATCGTCCGGGAAGCCCATGCCGCAGTCCACGACAATAATGTCGTTGCCATACTCGTAAACAGTCAGGTTCTTACCGATCTCATTGAGACCGCCCAGAGAAATAATTTTCAGTTTTTCAGCCATAATAACTCCTTTACTGTAATATAAGTGAACTTTAATACTTTTTGTATCTCTGGACGCATGGCGAAAGACCGTGCCCGCGCACGGAAAACAGACGGAAGGTCCCTCTGCCCCGGCCCTGCTTCGCCGCGGGAGGTGAGAGATTCTTTCGCCTTTTACGTCCTGTTTTCTTTTTGTACGCGCCTTTCGTCCTGTCACCGCCAGCGCGTCACCACTCAAACCCAGAGCCGCTTTTATCCGCAACTCCGGCACACTGTCTGCAGCATTCGCCCGTTTTTTCTCCGAACTGCGCTGCAATGGTTGTTTTAGTATAGCACAACTCTCCCAAAATGTATACCACCCAGGGCGGATCTGCCAAAAAGTTTGTGATTGTGACCATGATCGGGCCATTTCTCCGGTTAATTTTGGTCCACCTCTTGTCCCCTCCCTGGAAATATGGTATACTTTTCCTACAAAATATACAGTCGGAAGGAGGGACTCCCATGGATCGGTTTGAGCTAGCTCCGCCGCACTTCGCCACCTTTGGACAGTATGGGCAAAAAATATGCTTATGGCGCATATTATGCGAGAAATTCCGCATTTTGCTCCGTCAAATCGGTTATTCTTTTACTGCTCCATCTTCAATAACCGCTGTGGCGGTATCTTCCCGAACTTTGCCGTTTTTGCCCGTATGGGAGGTTGATGAATGAATATTCAGATCTTCGGCGCTTCCAAAAGCTTCGATACCAAAAAGGCAGAGCGCTGGTTTAAAGAACGGCGTATTAAGTTTCAGGCTATCGATGTGCGGAAGTACGGTATGAGCCGCGGAGAATTGTCCAGCGTACGGCAAGCGGTGGGTCTGGAAGCAATGATAGATCCCAAACATCCAGATTATACCCTGCTGGAATACCTGGCTTCGGATCAGGCCAAGCTGGATAAGCTTTACGAAGATCCCACGCTGCTTAATCTCCCCATTGTCCGCAACGGAAAACAGGCCACTGTGGGCTACTGCCCGCAAATCTGGGAATCCTGGTCCTGACAGGCCCGGTTTCCCATCGTTTATCGGATTTTTCTTCCCCCGCGCTAACAGGCGGGTTCGGGGTGTCTGTTTGCACTGCCCCAAAACACTGCCGCCCGCCTTTCCCCAGGAGAGAGAGGAGGTCCCCCATGAAACGTATCCTGATTGTAGACAGTGATATGGCTGTCCGCGGCCAAATCGGCCGCCACGCACGCCTGGAGGGATACGAGGTCGCGGAGGCCGGTGATGGCTACACCGCGGTTTCCATGTGCCGCCAAAATGCGTTTGATATTATTATTTTGGCTATTCTTTTACCGGAAATGGATGGATTTTCGGTATGTCAAACGATTCGCAGCTTTTCTCAGGTCCCTATTTTAATGCTTACCGAGCGCACCAGCGAACAAGACCGTATTCACGGCCTGGAACTGGGCGCCGATGATTATATGACGAAACCCTTTTCCCCCAGAGAATTGATGCTGCGCATTTCTGCTATCTTAAAGCGGGGCAAGTCCTTGGATTCCCTAGAGCCCCAATCCATTGAACGAGACGGAATTTATATCGACCTGACCGCCCGCCGTGTCCATGTAGACGGCACGCTGGTCAGCTTGACTCCAAAAGAATTTGATCTTCTGGCTCTGCTAGCCAGCCACCCAGATGTGGTATTTTCGCGAAAAAAGTTACTGGATACAGTCTGGGGCGGTGAATTGCCTGAGGATACCCGCACATTGGATACGCATATCAAGCAGGTACGTCACGCAATTTCTCCGTACAGCGACCGCATTGTTACTCTGCGCGGTGTAGGATATCGCTTTGAAAAAACCTAAAGTTTTCCAACACCGTCTACCAATCGTCTACCAAAGGTCTACCAAGAACTGCTTTGAAACCCTTGCAACACAAGGGTTTCAAAGCAGTTCTTTTTTTCTCTTTTTTCTTTTGTCTACCAAATGTCTACCATATCAACTTTTTTAATCCAATTTTATCGTTTTATTGGATTTTTTATTTGGATATTAAACCATTTTATATATGTAAGGGTCGTTATGCTTTGCGATTTTGGCAAAAAAGTTTGCTTTTAAGCCAATTTTTAGAAGAAAACAATCCTTCCTGAATAAAAAAGGAGGAATTTCCAATGAGAAACCTGAAGCGTGCTCTCAGCCTGCTCCTGTCCTCTACCATGGTTCTTGGTATGCTGGTCATGGGTTCCAGCGCTGCGGGCTATCAGGATGTCGATGCTTCCGACGTCAACCAGGAAGCCATCGAGGTCCTGCAGACTGTAGGTATCATGACTGGCGATCAGAACGGGAACTTCAATCCCGATGGCAGCATCACCCGTAATGAGATGGCCGTTGTCATGGCTCACCTGCTGAACCTGGACTACGATTACTATCGTGGTACCAATCCCTTTACTGACGTGCCCGAGTGGGCCGCTCCCTATGTGGCCGCTTGTGCCGCCGAGGGCGTGGTCGCCGGCATCGGCAACGGCCAGTACGGCGGCAACCAGAAGGTGACCGCTGCTCAGGCCAGCCTGATGGTCATGAAGGCTCTGGGCTACTTCCAGAACGCCGAGGACTTCGGCACTGACTGGCAGGTTGCTACCATCCGCCAGGCTTCCTACATCAATCTGTTTGACAACATCAATGCCAATGCCGAGAGCGCTCTGACCCGCGCCCAGGTGGCTCAGCTGGTGCTGAACGGCCTGAAGGCTCAGATGGTCGACTTCACTGGCGACAAGGGCATCCAGATCGGCGATGTGACCGTTGGTTACAACGCTGAGTACACCGCCCGCACCAACGCCAACAAGAAGTACAACAGCATCGACACTGGCAAGACTGACATTGCTGGTAACAACCAGTACTACGTCCAGCTGGGTGAGGAACTGTACAACGGCGACCTGAAGCTGGCTGACGATGAGGCTG
>OBJQ01001072.1_pt1 | contig 15789 bp, 14 predicted proteins | sample 1519921 | NCBI WGS metagenome assembly OBJQ01 (sample SAMN04209244, study PRJEB22552) | human gut metagenome | biome: gut; material: feces | host: Homo sapiens | place: USA: Oklahoma
AGTCGTCAAGCATCTTTTCTTGAATAGTTCTATCAAGTAACAAGTTAGATAATACATCTTGTTTGTTACTAGCAGAATAACATACGAAAATAGCTTTGAACTTAGCATCGTTATCAATAGCGTCAAGATAATTACGTCTTGCCTTGTTAGCTTGAATACGATTACGTTTAAGACGATTACTTTCTCGTTGTTCATCTTTAATATAGAATTTAACACGAGGGTCAAAGCTAATAATAGCTACGTCTTTAGCTACAATCGGATAAAGTAAACAATGACGATATGCTAGGTAATCATCTACCTTAATAGGATGTCCGTATTGATAACGAGTTGCTTCAAGAGCATTAATCTTAGTTACATATTTAGCAATAGCATCTTTCAACTGTTTAGGATTAGACTTTTCAGCATTATCGTATTCTTCGATAATCTCTGTTTCATCTATCTTATAGTTCAGATAATCTCTTTTCTTATTCCATTGGAAAGAACAATTAAGTTTCTTTCCTTCACCATCAACAGGAATAGATATACTATTAAACCAACGTTGAACACGAGTAATGTATTCCTGTGAGTTAACGGAGCAACCAACAAGAGAAGGCATATATGCTTCCATTTCTTTATAGTTACTAGTCAAGATTCTAGCTGAATTAATACTACCACCAATGCTATCGTGACGGTCAACGATATATCTAGCATTAACTTGACGATAAACAGAGTTAATAGTAATATCAGTAGCAAGAGCTATTGTAATATATCTTTCTTCAAAGAAGTCTCTATCTAAACCATCTTCTTTTTTAAGAAGTTGTTCATAGGTTTCTCTAGGAGTTTCCGGAGCTTTAGCCTGTGTAGTAACACTGGGACTATTAGTTGGATTATTTAGACTACTGCCGAATGTTCCGGCTTTTGGTGCTTGTCCTTCCATTATAATTTCAATTTTAATTGTTTAACTTAGAGTACGCACTCCAACATGAACATCTTCTCTTGTCTGTCTACTTGCAGACCACGAGACATTTTAACTTCATATTGAGACTTATCAATATCCGTAGATATAGAGTTACTAGGAACAGCACCCCAAGACGGTGGAATAGGAGTAAGACCTTTCAATACACCAACAAGGTAAGACTGACCTTTCATACGTACCATACGAACATTACGATTTCCGTTATATACAGAGTTGTCAATGAACATCAGTTTGTGAGATGTCATAGGCAAACCAGTACGAGGATGAATAAGTCCATTAGCTTTTGCTGTTTCAGCAATAGGAGATTTATCCAAGAAAGGAAGATGAATACAAGTAACAGTATGTCCGTCAATAGTCTTATATTTACGGAAGTATTTACCATAAGTAAGACCACCGCCTTCTTCACCAATCATTTTCTCTCCAAGTGGAGTAATAAATCCTTCGGACTTAACATCTTCACGGATAGCCATATCGAAATCTTCGATACCACCTTTACCTGCATACAGAGTAATCTCCATAGAACCAGTATCGGTATCTTTATCAACTACGTCACCAATAGTTCTTTTTAGCTTGCTAAGTGGCAAGTATTCACCATAAGTATCGTAGTTAGATTCTTCAAGGATTTCAAACATACCAGCAGTTTCAGGAATTGGTTGGTCATTATCCCAATCCTTCATATCAATAGTACCATTAACAGTACGATTGTAACGAGATGTCCATAAGTCAATCTCGTTAGAGATACGCATCTGAACATCGAACTGGCGCATTTCTTCATTAATCCAACGAGTATCAGTACCACCGCCTTTAGTCTTGAAAGCATAACTAACAATAACATTACTAATGTTACCTGCAATTTCCTTGCTATAACGCTTGAATCCTAGCTGGGATTTCATAACTCCAGGACCCATTACATTAGTCTTGTTACCCTTAGAATAAGATTCAGGAATAGACGGAGCTAACATACACCAATACTTACCTTTTTCAAAGTTAGCAGGGTCAACATAAGCACTCTTATCTGGATTCTTTAACTGCAAAGAATACAGATGTCCACCATGACTACCAGCACCATGGTCACGCATTACACGAACAGCAGTCTTACCATCAGGAGCAAGCAAACCATACTGTTCAATAATAAGACCAGTAGCAAACTCAACCTTAATAGGTTTACCACCAATACACGGAGTAGTATCACCAGTATCAGCCCAAACAATGTAATCATTGAATCTCTGACGACCCATTGTCTTCCAAGTCCACTCAACAGTAGTAATATCACGAACACCAGCAGCACCTTGTCCTTCTGTAAGGAAAGTTAGCGGGAATCGGTCATCTTCCATACCATAAGTGTAAGTCAGGAAGTTGTTAATCTCTTCCGGTTTTTGAATCATTAAGGCAGCAAGAGATTGCTCATTAGAGTAACCTCTATCATCATATCTACCTCTTTCGACTTCTCTTAATTTGTACATATTCGTTTTAATTTAGTTAGTTCAAGACTAGTTGGTCATTATCAACTGTCTTAGAATTATTACCTTTACTATTGATAATAACAGTCCTTTTACCAGTAGTTTGTGCTGCGGTAGTTCTAATAGATAGAACTTTCTGCTTATTAACAGCCATACCGACAAGACTAGCATAATCGCCACCAGTAAACCTAAGAAATGCTTTAAGTAAATCATCCTGCATACGAGCATTAGAATCAACTTTAGCTTCGTCTAGCATATAAGCTGTATTACCTTCATTGTCAACAGGAGTAGACACATACTTCAAGAAGTCTTTGCGACTAAGCATTACTTTCTTTCCGTCTTTGTTACATTGAATCTGTTCAGGAATACTATAACCTAATAGTTCGCCTTTACTAATAGTCTTTTCTACACTATCCCAATATGCTTTCTCTTCGGCAGCAGCAGCAGCTTCTTTAGCTTCTACTTGTGCTTTCTGTTCAGCAAGTCGAGATTCATAAATGCTATCAACAGCTTCTTTAGATTCAACAGCAGTATCATAAAGAATACCGGCGTTCTTACAATAGTCAATGAATTTATTTACATCTCCTTTTTTACCACTAAGTTTCCATTCTTCACGAATGAAAGTAGCTTGTTGTTCTTCGTTATCTTTACTAACAGTAATCTGACTTCTATCAGGAATTTCTACGAAGTCTTCAAGAGTACCGTTAAGTTTAAGATGATTGATAACTTGTTCTACTTGTGGATAAGTTTCAAACAGATTATTAAGAGCAGCAGTTTGAGCTTCTGCAATTCTACTCTGAATTACTGTATCAACATAAGCAGCAACACCTTCTGTATTATTATCAAATACAATAGGATTACCATTTTCATCTTTAAAATCAGAACCGAAACGAGTTTGTAATTGTTCAAGAATACTTGGTTCAGAACCATTTTGAGATATAAGTTCAGCAAGTTCAGCAGCAGTACAGAACACAGTTCCATCAGCAGCAAGAGCATTACCGTTAGCATCAATAGTATAATCTACACCATCAACGTTTACAGTATCACCTTCTGATAATACCACTTCTTTCCCCGTAGAGGAGCTTCCTTGCTGTCCTTCTCCTTGTCCCTGTTGTCCCTGTTGGTTTTCACCTCCATTATCAACAGTACTAGTATCAGCACTTCCACCTTGTCCTTGTTGTCCTTCTTGTCCAGCACCTTGTTGTCCCTGTCCGGCAGGATTGCCGTTAGCACCAGAGCCAGTACCTTGACCTCCAGTATTAGTAGTATCGCCATTATCAATACTACCAGTACTTAAATCTAAATCATTATTACTACTAAAAGTTTCCATAATAAATATGTTTTGATTATTACTTTCACTCAAATGTAATCTAATAATATGAGAAAGCAAACTCTTACTAGTCTGAATACCCTTATTATTAGGTTTAGAATTACCCGTATTCGTATTTAAGTATTGCTAGAGTTAATCTTATTAGCAGAAATTTTGCGTTCGATACAGGGCAAAAGAATGAGCCATTTTAAGACCCGTCACAGCATTTTAATGCTTTCCTTTACAGTTCATCCATTCGATAGGGTAAATGCAACAGAGGCAAAGGAAATGCTATCTACGTCGATTCTATGGGTACGAAAAACCCTACGGAAAGTTCCGTAGGGCACGTCTGAATCATAGAGAATGGTATATAGCTAATTATAACTTAGTGTTCACTTCTTAGTAGAACTAGATTTAGACTTAGGACTATCATATCTATTCTTATTCTCTTTAGCTATCTTTAGTTCATTATCTCTATCTAATGCAGAATTAATCATATCTAAATCCTTAGCTCGTTTCTTTTCATTTAGTTCAGCTTGTTTCAATGATAGTTCGGCAGAATTATCTTGTGGAGCAGCTTGTGTAGGTTGATTAGCTAAAGCAGCCATAGCAGCTTCGGTGTCCATTCCTTTAGCAAGTAAATCATAATAACCTTTGATTTCTGCTAGTCTAGCGTCTTGTTCTCCCTTAGCAGCTATCTGTTCAAGAACAGCTTTATTCTTAGTTTCTTCTAACTGTTGGTCTAACTGTCTAAGTGATTCTTCGTTCTTCTGACGAATCTCTTGATAACGGTTAATAGCTAGTTTAAGACTAGATATATTACCGGAAGTAATAGCAGCAACAGCAGACATTAAATCCCCATTCTGACTAGCATTGAAAGCCCACTCTTTAAGTTGTTCAAACTTCTCTGTTTCTCTATCAGAGTTTTTAGCTTTGATTACATATTGTCCGAGAGTATGATTATTTACATTAAGAGAGACATATTGCTTTCTATCTGACTTATCATAGTAAGAAGTATCTAATCCATCTATCCAAGCTAACTTGGAATTATTTAAATCTATTAGATATTCGTCCTCACGGAACTTATCGAACATATAGTTAATAATAACTGTACCCATTGAACCACGAATAATAGCTTCTTCTGTTGTACCTTTACCAGCACTAGTAGCTATCTGTCCATAACGTTGTGGTGTCATATCCACCATTTCACGAGCACTAGCTTTAATAGATTCAATAAGATTAGATATTTCAGTAATATAACCAGATATATTAGCATCAAGCATTTTAATAGATTGTGCTTTAGTACTATTAATATCTTCTGCATCATCATACGGAAATATACCCTCTGCTGCTATATTATAGATAGCTTCTTCTGCATCTTCTCCAAATAAAGATTTAGCTGCGACAAGAATAAACATCTTGTTCTTAGCTATCATCATCTCTCTATGATAAGAAAAGATATTGATTAATATTTGGAAAGGAGTAAGTATTTCTACAATAGAAAATCTTCCCATTTGAGGAAGTACTTCTTGAAGCCCACAATACTGTAATCTAACATCATCATCCAATTGGAAAGGAATAGGTTTAGCACCACCAGGATATATACCAAAACGTTGACCGCCTATACGATAACCTTCATAAACTTGTGGTTTATATACAGAAGTTATCTCAATATGTCCGAGTTCAGGATTAAATTCAAAATCATCAGGAACAATCATTTCATCAACTAATCCTACTTCATTAACATATTTCAATATCTTAACTTGTGTATAACCTCTCCAATTAACATGCCATACTTCAAGTAGTTCTCCGTTCTTTAATCTTAAATCATAACCATCAGAAGGAAATATCTCTCTATTATCATTCTCATAGTTTTTACACTTTTCAGGGAAATAATAAGTATAAGCATTAAGACTAAGTGTACGAGTAGCACCAACTGTACTAGGATTATAATACTTAGTTATAAATTCTAGTTCTTCATCTGATAATTCATCGGAGAATTGGTCTATTACTTGATTGTAACTCATTAACATTCTACGAGCTACAATATCATACTTAGATACCATTTGTTCTCCATTAGGAACAGGAAACATATCAGTAGTTGGAACCCACTCTTTAACTAGTTTTTTACCACGAACAGTATGAAAACTATAAACTTCCCCTGTAACGATATAGTTAAAGTACTCAACTGGAATTATTGTCTCGTTATTAAGAACATCATCAATAACTTCTAATAGTTGTTGAGCTTGTGCACTTATTTCATCTATATAATTATCAATGAAATTCTTTTCAAACTCTTCTGCATCACCTGCTAATTGTTCAGGGTCAACCTCTTGTATTGGTTGTCCTTGAGCTTCTAGTTGAGCATTTTCAGCTTGTTGTTGCTGTATTCTTCTTTGAAGTTCTTGTTGAAATGCTAACATAGCTCGCTTAACTATATCTTCTCGAATAGCAGCATCACGAGCCATAATGATTTCAGGATTATTAGCACCAACAATAAATTCATGTTGAGATTTAACGTATTCTGATAAATAACGACGAACTACATCATTAATAATATCAAGATTCCTTAGAGTAGCAGGAAACCTTTTAAAGTTCTCCTTCGTAGCATTATAAGGATTAAGTGTTTTACGATAGAACTCGTCAGGCATTTCTCCATGAAGTATTTCAAGAAGTTGTTCTGTCTTAGTTCTATCATTACACGCTAGTCCGGCAGCAATACAGTAATCTATTGTTCTACCAGCCCAGTATTCATCCTTTTCAGAATTAGGGACACGCTGTTTAGGCATGTCCCCAAGTCGAGCATTTAGCTTAACATCAATCATAATAATTCGCTTAGTTTAATAAGTATATTAATGTACCAATCAATAGCACCCGTACTTATTACTATAACTAGCATTAATACGAATCCTATCATTCCGCCAAGCAATGTAGCTAAAATATCTAAGAAATCAAACTTACCGCCATACATTTTATCTTTAAATTCCATGCCTACGGCTAAGCCTACTACTAACATTATTCCTAGTAATCCACATGGGATTGCGTAGAGGAAATGTTTTAACCTGTTACTTTCTGTTAACCAACTCATAATTAATAACGTTTACGATTCCAAAAGTTTTCTTTCTCTGTTTGCACTCTCTGTCTATGTTCAAGCTGCTTTTTAGCAAACTTATCATTAGCAGCCCATTCAATACCACGAACAATCATTTCAGATACACGGTCAAAGTTACCAGTATTAGACCATTTCTTTAACTCTAGTATTGACTGATAATCATATATAGTATGAAGAACAAGCATATCACGACCATCCTCGAACTTCCCTATGGGGGAATACAACATTTCTTTTAACATTCGAAGACCATCAAGTTTAACTGTTTCACTACTAATATCGTAACCAATAGTATTAATCTTCTTACTATTAATATTAGTATCCCATAAATGAACTGGATGATAACCTAGATATCTAACAGCTTTCCACTTCTTAAAATTACTAACTGTTTCACCACGGTTAATCTCGACATTAGTTGTACCAAGACAATTATAAGTAACCGCAAAGCAATAACAGATTCTATCTGCTTTTTCTAGTTCATCAGGACGACCATAATATACAGCACATAATCTAGGACGATAACCATTATATATACAAGGATTCATCCAAACTTTAATACTATTATGTGAATGTTTATTAGTAAGTTCTTTCTTATCTTTATCAATACCAACAGGGTCATAACTAATACTATATATTCCCGGTGGAGTACCTTTAGTTAGCTGACCTGTCTTTTTATCTATGTATTCTACTTTAATTGGATTAAACCATTTACGAATACAACCTTCAGGGTCTTCATTAGAGTGACGAGGAACATTCTTAATATAATCAAAGTAGTCTTTCTTAAATACACCACCAGTAGCAGCAATACGTTCATTAGGAATAAACTCGAAATTATCTGAATCATACTCTACAAACTTACCATCTATATAGAAGTTATACTTATTAGACATCTTTAATTCTTGTTCCCATTCATCTAATATCTCACTACTAAATATATTCTCACTTACAGAACTAAATGATTCACTAGGCATATTAGCATATTGTCCACAATAACTAATAAACTTAGCAAATGATTTACTCTTAGCTTTTTCAGCAGCACGTTCTTCTTCTGCTATCTGAAAACCAAGAGCTATATCAGAATTACCATCATCATCAAGAGAAGTAAGAGTAGCGATTTGATTATCATCGCCAATCTTATAACCTTCAAGTCCCCAACAATAAGGTTTAAAGTAACCACATACTTCCGGTCTACTATCTTTATCCCATACATTTTCAAATGCCATAAAGTTTCTACCTCTAGGGTCATAGAAATTTTGTTCAAATGTTACCCAACCTGCGTTAGCTTTACCAGCAGTACCCCAAGCATTAAGAAAGCCAGTAGTAACAGAACCAGTCTTTAGAGTAGGTTCAGTTACATCCATGAAATCATCGAAGTTCTCAAACTCTGACATTTCCTCACACTTGATTTCTCCGGCATCTTTACCAACAGCAGCAGAAGGATTGTTCTTAGTAGATACAGATATACAAGCACTATTCCAACTGTTATCATCTATAATAGCTGTACTAGGGTCTTTATAACCTAAGATAAAATCACTAGCATCAATCTTAGCTATACCTCTAGCAAAAGGAGTATTAGATTCATAGAAGATAATTTGCTTCTTCATAAAGTCAGATAAACCGCCTGATTGAACTAAGAACTTATTATCACTAGCAGCATGAATAACAGCACGGTTAGGAGTAAGATTGATAAAGTTAGCAGAACCAATAGCTTCCATATAACTAAATCCGCCACGTCTTGTCTTATCATTAATAAGGAACAAACCATTCTCCCGACAAAACTGTTTGATTAAGAAGTACCACCACTGGCAATCAATAAATCTAGGAAATCCTCTTATCTTACGACCAGTAACCTTACCTTCTTCTACTCGAAGTGTTTTAGTATCTAGTTTAAGAATACGACCATAATTAATAAAATTATAATGTTCACCAGTAATATAGACATCTTCTATCTCACCAGTTCTAGTATCCATAAGACAAGGAGCTTTAAAACCAACAAGTCTACGTAGAGTTTCCTGTTTACGAAAGTTTATATGAGGCATACTATCTACTGCAAACTTAGTATAAACTCCTTCTTTCTCATAAGTAACAGCAGCAGGACGTAAAAGGTCTGTATTAACAAAACGCTTATGTGGGTCAATATTCATTAAGAACCCTCCACTTTCTCCTATTAAGAAATGGTCGAATGGGTCTTTATATCCACAGTCTCTTGCGTGTTTATATTTCTTTCCTTTATCTTCTTCATAATAGAATTGATAAAAGGGATATTCACTAAGTTCCATACTTATAATTAGTTATTTTAATAGTATAGCAACAAGAATAGCTAGCACACTTGTACTAGCTATGAATCCATTACGTTGCTTCTTATACCTTTTAGACTTATTATATTCCTTATTAAGATTAACAATAGCTTGATTTCCTAGTATTGTTATCCTCTTTATTTCTTCACGTTGCTTAGATATAATAGAATCCTGCAAGTAGCTATCTCTAATTTTTAGTTCGTATAACTTCTTGTAGGATTCATATTGACTTTTATACTCTTCTGAAAGTATTAACTTTGCATTGGCTATTCTTAATACTTCTTTATCTAGGCGTCGCTTCGCTCCGCCATCCCCCGTAAAGGAGTAGGATTGCTGTAAACTATCTACCTTCGTCTCCAACCTTTGGATTCTCAACTCCGATTGGTTTTGACACAAGATATATGAAGCGTTCGAGAATAGCAATACTATCAGTATCACTAATTGCTTTATCAAATTCTTTCTCATACTGATTAGTATTATTAAGAGTATTGAGAATAGAATCTATTACTAGTTGTAAACTATCTCTTTTTGTTTTTATTTCCTGATATATAGTATCAGGAACGATAAGCGGGACTTCTACATTTTCCTTATTAAAAACAAAATTGTTTAATACTCCAATTATAACAAATGGGATTATTACTACTATTAATAGTCCTATTCCAATACTCTTTAGTTTCATATTATTAAGTCTTTTTCTTCTAACAACGTGTAAGTAAATACATCGCCCCACAAAGGAATTGCTAAGTTGACTATATTCATAAGTTCTCTAAAATCCATACTTCTAGCTAGAACTTGACAACCAGCAGACCAACCATCAACAACAATACTTGATTCACCTGCTTTATGAATATTGATACCAAACATTCCTTCTTCTATTGTTGATTCATCATAATCAAGATAGAAATCTTTATTAGCATCACGGAATACTTTAACAGGTTTATGTTGAACAAGAGCAAGATATTGTCCCTTATGATAACCTTTCTTAAAACAACCACGATACTGACCAGGAACTAGAATTGCACAACCTTTAATATTAACAGGATTAGTAAGACTTTTATAACCAGGGTCAGTAGTACAAGGATATATAGGAGTATATCTCTTACCGTTAGCTGTCCAATAATCAATTATAAAAACATCATTGAACTCATTGCCATGTTCTTTGGAACGAACACCAATAAGATTAAGATTATACTTACCTTTATCAAAGTAAGAATAACCTTTATTTTCTAGTGTCTTTCTCCAATCAACAGTACGACATCTATCTATTAATAAGTTATTATATTTAGCCATGATATTACATTTATATTATACAAATAAATTCATTTGTTGTTTCTGACTTCCATTAACAGTTTGATAACGGATATTAAGCATAGTATCTATTTCAGGCTCTAGCCTAGGAATCTTATACCATTTAGCTGTTTCACTTTTACTTTCATCAATATGAAAACCATCTTTAAATCTTTGAGGTCTACCATATTGATTAAGAACAAATGGAACTTCAATATGACAAAGAGCTAAACCACGACAAGGCAAACCAGTAATAAGATGAACCATTTTAGCATATAGATTTAACTGTAAAGCATAAGTAGTACCATTACAATTAGGTAGACCGCCAAATGGTGGAAGTAGAACATCTTCGGGTTTATGAATCCATTCATCTGTTTCTTGTACTGGACGAACAGTTTTATCCTTCTTATAATAACCTGCTTGAAATCTAAGACCTGTACGATTAGTTTTCCAATCAAGAATAACAAAACCATCTTCACGAATAGGAAGTATATCAATAGTACCACTAAGAAGATACTTAGGAAGAAACGCTCCTATCTCTGAATATATCTTATAATCTCGTTCAGTATAGAACTTAAATACTTTATATATTTCAGGATATTTGTTTTCAGTATGTTCAATGAAAGCATCAACATCGAGAAGTCTCACATGACTATCAACAACATCTAAATCAGCAACAGTAACCATTTGTTTACTTTCTTGTTTATTCAGATATTTAATAGCATTAAAGAACTTACTATTCTGACGAATACCATCTTCAAAACTATTATGATAGACATTACCCATATCACAGGCTTTATCTCGTATACTATCCCATTGATTCTTTATATCTTTAATAGAAGTATTTTCTTCTTTAGCTTTGTACTTAGCCCAATAATTAGAATCAAACTTAGGAACATACGAATGAATAATAGTAGTAGCACTAATATAAGAATTACCACAATTATCAGTATACTTATGAGTAGGTTCATCAAAGTATAACTTAGTTTGCTTATATTCAGGTTTAACTGGTATCATTTTGTACTTTCGTATTTCCCCCGTAAAGGAGTGTTAACAATACTATCACTTACCAATCCTAGCTCTCTCTTTTGAGCTTCTGCTTGAGCTTCCAAATCACTAGCATCTTTAGCAGACATAGAACTAGTAACTACTTTACCGCCACGAGCTTTCTTCTGTTCTATTTCAAGAGCAGCAGCTTGTTTAGCTTCACCTAAAGATTTAATCTGATTAGGAATGATATTAATAATACCATTTAACTTAGTTATCAAATCAATAACTGGTAAAGTATCTTCTGCTTGTAGACCAGCATTAAGTTTGTTAGTAAGTTGTTCACTAATTATATTAGCTGCACGAGAACTATTATGAACTGCTCTAAGAATAGTTTCAAGAGCTTCACCTGCTACACCCATCTTATCTTCATGGTATCTATCAATAAGACGAAGAATAAGAGCATCAGGTTGCCAATCATTAGGAAGAGCGTAATTAGCTCTAGCAGATGCTAAAGCTTCTGAACGACTATATCCCATTTGATTAGGCGGAGATTTAGGGTCGGCTAGATAAAAAATAACTCCGGCTTCTTTAAGATACCGAAGTTTATCCTCACTAGTATCACGAAGATATAACTCTCTTATATCTTTATCCTGTATCTGATAAACGTTAGGAGCAAAGGGATAACCTTGCTCGTCAACGCTAATCATACCTGTTAAATCCAAAGGGGCAATCTTCGTAATCATAACCTTTATTATTTCTTAGTTCAATATAGTAATCAGAATCATTAACTGGCTTCATCTTACTAAAGAAGTACATATATAATTTAAAAGACCTTTCATCTTGATTAAACTCTCTAAGTTTCCTTGCAGCTAATTTACGATTAAGTCTAACAGTTCGAGATATTATCGAAGTTCTACTTCTAAATTTACTACGTTGAATTATTCGAGTAGCAACTAAGCTCTTTTTAAATTTCCAATATTCTTCATTAGTAAGTTCTTGCCTTTTAGCCTTCATTACGGGGTGATGTTCTATTGCATCTAACTTGGCTTCATTAACAATAAATCCACCAATAAAAGGAATTGAAACTCGTTGTAGACTTTTAATCCTATCAATAATTTGGTCTTCGATATTATCTATAATATCATCTATTATTTCAGCTTCAAGAGGTGTAACACCTAATAAACTAATAATATCAGGACGAGTTACTAATAACTCCTTTTTCTCTTTTAAATCAATAGAAGGCATCTAGTTATACATTTAGTAAATTAGTAGCTACTATAAACTTTTGAGGTTTACCACTAGGAATAAGACCTTCGACAGAGTTCTGACCTTGAATATCAGTAAGACGGACAATCTTATAACCAATACAAACTACTGTTTCGGCAATAGTAGTAATCAACTTACCATTGTCTCCTTTCTTTTCAGTAGTAACAGGATTCACTTCTGTACCAAGTAAACTAATAACAGAACCACTTCCAACTTTACGGAATATCTCACCACGAGCAATACTAAGATTTAAGTCTTGGTCGCCACGAATAAATTCAGCAAGATTATAAGGAGTAAGTTCGTTACTGCGAGGATTACAATCTATGCCAGTAAATACATCAGATGGAGCAACATATAAGAAACGATTAAGCATAGCTCTATCTTCTTCCTTAACATCATCAGCATAGTTAGTCTTAACTAATATAAATCTAGTACTACCAGTACCCTTTAAATCAGGATTGATAATCTCACGAAGTTTAGCAGTCTGAATAATAGCGACAATACCAAAATGCTTAAACGGAGTTATATCTTTAACTCGGTCAGAAACATATTTGAAATCAATTTCTCCAATGTGTTGAGGAACTAGGAAAGTTTCTCCTTTAGTTTTGTTCTCTAAGTGTAACATGATTACTTTAATTAGATTGTTAATACTATTAATTAAGTTGACTAGCATTACTAAAAGTAATATAAGCACCAGTCATTAATAGTACAAGTATATGAATAATATTCGTACTATCAATATCTAACTCGTTAAAAAACCTTTAGAATTGTATTCGCTATATAATTCACATCCGTTCACACTAGTTCACATTAGTATACACTCTAATACAAGTCCACTACTTAACTAAAATATCGACTAAATCTTACCATTCTATTTTTACAATCCTAATGCTAAATCTTCGAACTCTTCGATAGAAGAGGAGAAAGGGCTTACACAATAAGACCCAATATACAACTAATACTATATAATATAAGTAAGACTAATTAAGGACTTAAAGGAATTAATTAGACTAATAGGACTAAGTCTATTGAAAATAGACTTTGGACTACTAACAACAATAAACAACAAGTAGAATATAGAAGACTTAAAGGAACTATTAGAAAGAAGAGAATTAAAAGTAATGTTAGGATTACTATTAAGACTACCGATTAGGAGAGAATTAGAACTACTACTTATAATGAACTTAAAAAATAGGATTGGGCTACTAATAAGAAAGGACTTGGAGGAGCTATTAGAACTACTATTAGGACTACTATTGTTGGTACTATTAGAGGTAGTACTATTAGTGCTGCCCCACAAAATAATATTTTTCGTGAATATATTTTTATCGAGGTGAAGCTCCTACCACTCACCGCCCCCTACTCCAAACCAATTCCAATACCCCCGTCAAGACCAAATGACCTTAAACATATTGCTATTAATATAAATGTTTAATTAAATACTTATGCTTATGATATTCCTATTGTTACTATCAATAGCAGTAGCTATGACTACTGTTACTTATCTATCTGCTATTAGAAGACAGAAGCGGGATTGGAGAAAGTATGGTCGTGCAGGTGAAACCTACGACAAGTTTTGTTCACGTTATTACACTAGATACGTATGAATACTAGCGATACATTCAAAGTGGTACACTTAGCATTGAGTATGTTAGGTGTACCAGTATTCATATATCTAAGTTACATTAAATTGTACGATGATTATGTGAATAGCTTTCTAATACTATTAGTAGTGTTAGTACTGATACTAGATGCTAACGATGTTGCTAAAGAACTATTGGCTTAATCAAACCAAATGACTATAAACATATTGCAGTTACTATCAAACCAAATGACTATAAACATATTGCCATTGTGTGTGTGGTTAGGATGCACATTGGTTGAACAGTTGCTAACCGATTTATAACATTTAATTTCATTTTTATTATGGGAACTAAAGTTAATGATGCAGCTAGAAAAGCTGCTGAAGAAGCTGCTAAAAAAGCTGCTGAAGAAGCTAAAGCTAACGCTAGTAATGATGCTAGTAATGATGCTAACACTGATGATGATGCACGTATCGTTGATTTGTCCGAGTATCACGGAAAGGAAGCAGACGATATTACTCGTCTGTTGCTTGACCGTCCTGATTTCGAGAATCACGATAGCTTGATGATTACTAATATCATTGATAATAGTAGTCGTTATGCTGGTGCACTTACTGTTGTTGTTAATCGCAACATTCCACAGTTTGTTAAAGATACTGCTAGTGGTACTTATGTCGAGTCTACGACTCGTAATATCTTTACCACTCGTATTCAGCTTAATGCGATTCTCAAAGGTCAGGGTGAGCCAATGTTGGCTAATGCTGTTATGACTGCACCGTTGTCAGTGTTGTTGGTATTGTTCAAGAAAGCACGTATTAGCGTGCTTGGACACGTGCTTGCGCAAGGTGAGATATTCGTTAATCCGTATGCTTCTAAAATGGCACGTGAAGAGCGTGTTAATGAACACGACCGTTACGAATATTTCCCGTATGAGTTGTCAATGCGTACGTTGTCTTTGCAAGACGAAATCTTCATTGGAGAAGTTCTTGCCAAGTATCAACCTGATGCAGAGGGTGCAGCCTAACCAGTTACGTAGTGGAGAGAAATCTCCACTACTAAACTAAAGTTACACCATTCGGCACGTGTTCGACAATACTCTCGACTTATGCTCGCTGTCCGGCAAAGCCATCCGGCACAGCCGTCAGGCAAAGCCACTAAGGATTGGAAACGACACTAGTCACCTGATAAGCGAAATGCTACAACTGATAAGCGAAGCTAACCAACTGATAAGCTAAAACTATAAACTAATTTAAATAACAAAAGTATTATGAAAATAGATAAAAATAAAATTATAATAAATATAGATGTTATAGCTGCTGATACTCTTGAAATCACATATAATAATCATACAACTCAAATGGTTCATCCTGATGATATAACCAAATACATATCTGAACTAAAAGCTAAGATTAAAAGATTATCAGACATATTATCAAAGATTGACTAGTTAGCAAGCTAAAATCGCCTTTCGACGACGTTTCTCTTAGACGGATTCTAAATAACAAACTGGGCTTATATATATATATATATATA
>OBJQ01001076.1_pt1 | contig 15714 bp, 14 predicted proteins | sample 1519921 | NCBI WGS metagenome assembly OBJQ01 (sample SAMN04209244, study PRJEB22552) | human gut metagenome | biome: gut; material: feces | host: Homo sapiens | place: USA: Oklahoma
AGACAGACTCGCGGTTCATTTAAGCATCCATGCCCGCCCTGAACTCCGGGCACACCGTAAGTAAAATCAGCCACCCACAACTGGTCAGGACGTTCTGCCACAAACTGACGGTTTACGCGGTCGCCTGCGGCAACGGCTTTCCGGCTGACGGTAGTGCGGACCTTTTTACCCCGGAGAACACCGGCAAGTCCCATAACCGCCATGAGGCGCGCCACTGTACATCTGGCTACCCTGATTCCTTCCCGTAACAACTGACGCCAGACTTTACGCACACCGTATACCTGATGATTCCCATCGTATACGCGCAGTATCTCTTTCTTCAGCCAGTCATCGCGCTGCGCACGGGCACTGCGTTTATCAGGATGATGTCGCTGTTGCTGACAGTGGTAATACGTTGACGGGGCAATATGTAGTTCACTGCATACCGGTCCGACCCCGTACAGCTTACGCAGCTTATCCAGCAGTGGCATCACTTTTTCCAGAGGCGGTCGAACTCCGCCTTCGCAAAATAAGCGGAAGCCTGGCGAAGGATATCGTTACTGCGGCGCAGTTCACGATTTTCACGTTCCAGCTCTTTCAGACGCTGACGTTCAGCGGTGGTGAGCCCTCCATCACCGCCCCCGGTATCCCGCTCATGCTGGCGAACCCAGACACGCAGAGTCTCCGGCGTACAGCCAATCTTTGGAGCAATGGAACAAATTGTCGCCCATTGTGAGTCATATTCGCCCTGACTTTCCAGAACCATACGGACTGCCCGTTGACGGACTTCGGGGGAAAAACGAGTATTTTTAGTCATCCTGTTTACCTCTTTCTCAGGAAGTTTAGTCTCCAGGATTCCCGGGGCGGTTCAGTTTTTTAAGATGGTGAGGTACTTCGGGTTCCTTGCCAACCGGGTGTGTGGAGAGAAGCTGCCGCAGGTGTACCGTGCTCTGGGGATGGATAAACCGGAAGCAGTGGCGAAAGTGTGCTATGCACAAATGGTGAAACAGTTCCTGAGTCGTGACCCGTTCGAATGCGTGCTGTGCGGCGGCCGGATGGTATACCGCCGGGCCATTGCGGGGCTGAATGTATCAGGGCTGAAGAAAAACGCGCGGGATATCAGTCTGCTGAGGTATATGCCGGCCTGACACAGGCTAAGTGTGCCCGGGAATCGGTGCAAGTATAAAAAACAGCCTGTCACGGTATAAAAATCGACCATGCAGAAATTATGCTGGTTATTTTACCGCTGCTGGTCCCTCATTCAGTGACTGCCCCAGGGTTTTTCATGCTCTCCTTATAGTACAATAATTTCCATATCCAAACTCACCCCTACTTTGACTTTTATCATAGTCAAAACCTCTTAACGTGAGTTTTCGTTCCACTGAGCGTCAGCCCTCTAAAACTACTGAATAATCAGTTAGAAAACAAACAATCGGAAAAATCTGGGGTTCCGGCCTAGAACCCCATGAACAGGCATAGCTGTGATTTCATTTAATTATTGGCACAAATCAGTTGATCGTACAATGCTGTGCCTGTCTCGTTTTCTGGAGATTCCTCAGCCTCATGGAGCGGCGTAACAGGCGTACCGGCAGGACAGAGATGTTTGCTTTTCCTAGTCCGACCAGTTTAGTGGAATAACGGAGTTTTTATCCCATGTTTTTTCCCCCCGATCACGACTTTTTCAAATCAATGCTCAGAATACGTTCTTTAGCTCCTTCCACAAACACATCAGGATCCCAATCGCGGTTAAAGCCTTCTTTGATGCCAATGTAAAGGGTATCCATATCGTCCGACAACACCATCTGGTTTGGGTAGACCGGCATGTTAAATTCACGGGTGATGCTGTATTTGGTGGCATCCACTACGCTGATGGTGCCGCTAGTGAAGTTGGTGACATACAGTTCGTTATATTTCGGATTGTATTTCACCGCGTTAGCTCCGGCTCCTGTGTGCACATAGCCAAGCTGTTTACCGTCGCGTAAGTCAAAAATATAGAGTCCATCTTTTGTACCGGAACGATCGTCATGGTCGAATACCACCACAAAGGCACGGTCAGAAGCGGAGTCCACCGCCAGATTCTGCACACTTGTGATTTGTGGTCTCGGATCTTTCAACGGGATGGTACGCAGCAGCGTCTGATTTTTCGCATCAATTTCGTTGATGTAATCTCTTCCGCCAACGTAGATTTTCTGTGTTTTTTCATCCATCGTCAGACCATACGCTGTACCTTTGTAAGCATCCTTAACCTCGCCTTTTAAGGCAAGCGTCGTCCCGTCGAGCATTAACAGCTTATGCAGAGGCTTCATGCCCTCGGCCGTTTTCAGCATATTGCTATAACTCACAAACAGGGTATCGGAATCCTGGCTGTAAACCATATGGCGAAAATGCTCAAAACGCGAATCTGCAGCGTTTGCCGCTTTAAAACTTAACCTGTCGCTGGTTCTTACCAGTTTGCCGGTTGGGGTGTCAAACATACTGATACGCAGGGACGCTGACTGGGTGTGTCCGATATAGAGCTGATGTTTATCCTGATTTATCGCCAGCGAAAATGCCCGGTATGGCATCGTGTATTTATTTTCGACTTTCAGCGAATCTGAATTAAACGAATACAGATAGCCTTTATTGGCTTCACGATTTACACGATCGGTGACTGCTGCAAACACCTTTTTACTGGCATTATCAAACGCCAGTTCATAGACGCCTTCATCAGGGGACTGAAGGTAATTCGTTTTCAGGGCAAATCGCGAAAGTTCGCGTTCAGGTGGATCGATAGCCATGGCCATCGTGGGTAAAAATAGTGAAATTAACAGGTATAGCGGTGCTTTGGATAAAGTGAAAATATTCATTTTTCGTTCCTGCAATAAAATTGACATAAGAGAGAAAACGTATTGTCTGAACCTAGCGGAAATTGTCATCAGAAACGAATGTCCCCGCCAAATATCCATGTTCTGCCACGCGCGGAATTGGCTGGGTGGGTCTCGTCACCAAGACCTGGCATCATGTTGAGCTTATTCAGCGCCTCCGAATAATCTCTGTTCATCAGGTTTTGTACCGAAAGTTTCAGTGTCAGGTTGCGGTTGTACTCGTAAGTACCATAGAGATCGATAATCGTTGGGATCTGCGGCAAATCCTGTTTGATTATTGCGCCGGTATGTTCGTCCTGCTCAAAATCAGGCGACAGGCGACGAGCCTTGCCTGTGTATTTTATGATAGTGCCCAGGGTCAACGCGTTATCGAAGAAGCGAACACCAGTATCCAGCGTCATGTATTTTCTGGGCAGTTCGGTTATATCCCCTGCGCCAAAGTGGGTGCTGGCGATGGAGGTTGGCTGGTCTGTTTGCTGCTGGCTGAAAGAGAGTCGGCCAAAAGCAAAACCTGCATCATAATCCATCTCCAGTTCGAAGCCCTTTGCGATAACGTCGCTTGCCGAGTTAACGTAGATGTACATATTGTCGCTGTATTCATCGCTAATGCCCTCCCAGCCATTGCCAATCACCTCAGGCAGACTGCATTTACGACCTCCAGAACAAACCAGATAAGACTCGCTGTAGATGTAGTTCTGGATCCTGCTGCGGTACGCCAGAGCCTTAAAGCGCAGGGCATCCTGTTCGACCAGTAAATCTCTGGTATCAATGTTAAAACCCGCCTGCCAGGTTTCTGCACGTTCAGGCTTCAGGAATGGGTTCATGGATGCGCCTCCTGAATTAGAGAAGAACATCTCCTGGATGTTCGGGGCGCGCATGGATTTGCTGTAGCCAATGAACGGCTGAAGCCATGGTGTTACCTGAGCAGAAAGCTGAACTGAAGGGTTGAAGCCACCCTCTTTATCGTCAATATCGTAGCTACCCTGTGGCACGCAGATAACGCGTGAATCGCAGGCGGGCTTGTACCCTGTGATCCTGTTACGTGTGTAGTTGAGATTGAAATCTGCCTCCCAGATGCCGCGCGTAACCTTCAGCCCGGTATACAGCGCTGAAATATCCTGCTGGCCGGAGGGTGCGAACGGATTGTTCTCGATCGATTCCTGATTCGCTTTCGGGTCGCCCGCCGCTGAGTGAATGGTCCGGTCATAGCGGGTACGCATCAGTTTGCTGCCCAGCATAAACTCCAGGTCATTGTCCGCGACAGTGAACCGGCTGGTATTGTTGATATCCAGCGCGTCAGAACGATTTTGCGCTGAGGTTTTGTAGAAAGTATACAGCGAGCCATCACGATACTTTTGATTACCGCGACTGGTACTGGCCGTTACGTTAAAGTCAATTAATTCAGAAAAAGGGGTGTAATGATATTTAATGTAATAGTCGTCACTGGTTATATCACGACGTGTAAATTTATTTTCATAGGTTCGAGCGGAAAGTTCGAAGCTGTTAAATTCGTCTGGTCTGATATCCATTTTATACAGTTGGGATTTGGGGTTCTGCTTCATATATTTATCATAACCAAACTCTTTGCTGTTAATTCCAGAACCATTTGAGAAATTAGAGTACACAGAACTGCCGCTCACAGCAGCCATAACGCCAATGCTTCCCGTATCCGTAAAAGCGTCGCTTTTTCCACCAAGGGCGATCATTCCGCTGCGTCCCAGCCCATTACTACCGACAGAGAAACGTGAACGAAGGCCATATGTATTACCGTTAAATATTACATCGTCAACGCCAATAGTACGCATATTTGCACTACCGGCAAGGGCGTTGATCCCTTCAGAGCCACTGCTGTCACCGCGTGTAACATCAACTGCTACCAGTAAGTTAGGATCTATAAGTACGCCAGCCATATTGTTAGTTGAACCATGCGTCGTTGTTCCGGAGGTAGAGGTTCCGTAAAAACTCTGGGTAATACCATCGACCATAGTGTTTACACGACCAAATCCGCTCATGCCTCGAATATTCACACTGATTGCTCCCTGACCAGGATCTATTTGAGTATAAGTACCAGGCATACTACGCACTGTTGCGTCAAGTGATTGCAGGTTTTTGTCCGTTGTCCGGGAACTGGTCGCGCCTGTTTTCTCGAGAGCTTCCTGCTCACTGGTCGTCTTCCCGACAGAAACGCTGAGCGGACTGAATTCTGCCGCTCCTTTTTTGTCGGAATTAGTTTTTTCACTGATGGATTGTGAGTAAGCACCGCAGCTGAGCAATAATATGCCTGAGCCGATAGCCAGTTTTATAACGTTCATAAATTTCCTTGGGTATAATATTAATAAAGATAAGTATAACTATTTGTTTATTAATTATGTTCTACTGTCTTTTTGATTTTTTTGACAGTGGAAAAGTTTGATAAAATGTTCAGCATAAAAATGAAAATTAAATTTCAGTTAAATGAACTTGAACGGCCAATTATCCCTTTACTCCTTCAACTTAAAGGTAATCGGCATTTTTACTTTAAATAATCCTCCCTCCAATATTTCAGGCGGTGGTTTGGGAAGTGGTTGAGCGCGTTCTAAAACAGCAATAGCTTCGCGGTCAAGAGAAAAGGTTCCTGAAGAGATTTCCAAGAAACTACTGACAATAGTGCCTTCCGTGTTTACGGTAAAAGTCACGACGGCTGTGCCGGTTCGTGCACGTTTTCTGGCATCGCCAGGGTAACGTTTATAACGGTTTAGGTGGCCTTTTACTCTGCTTTCCCAAGATGCCTCAGAATTATCTCGCTTTGTTGAGTCACTGTTAAAAGGCGCAGCAATACGGGACGATTCGACCAGAGCCTGAGGTGCAGCATTACTGGAAACGGCTGTGGGGTTGCTGTCGCTGGTTTGAGCCTTTATCTTACGAGGTGGACGTGTCTTTTTCTTTTCTCCATCGGATGACTTTTTCTTCCTAGTTATTTCAATGGTTGCATCACTGTCTTCAGTGACAGGACGTTGTTGTCTGTCCTCAGTTTGTTGCTTTTCTTCTGTCACTGCGGACTCCTGTTGAGCGATTCCCACCGGAAGCGAAAGTGGAGAAGAAGGAGCCTCTATAATTTCTGCCCATTGCAGCATGATCGCCGGTGCAGGAGACATAGCGGGCTGAACTTCGGAAAAACGCCAGATAAACGCAAGGAAAATCAGTCCATGAAGCAGTAGAGAACAGATAAACCAGCTGCTCCATTTTACCGACTGTGAGAAGTGGAGAATATTCATCATCCATGGTTTACCTTTTTGTTGTATCTGGCGCTACAAACCACACGTAGTCAGCATGATCTACTGTGATGTTCATTCCTTTTTCTGCAAGCATCAACACCACTGGATGGGTGCCGGTGGCAAGATCTTCCATGTGTAACGGTACGCCCATGCTTTTTGACGCGTGATAACCACCTGCAATCAACAACGACGGTACCGGGGCACTCAGAAGCTGGCGGGCCATGTAGCGATCCCGCTGCTGCTGAATAGAGAGCATTGACGTCAGTTGCTGGCTTTCAAGGTTGCCTTCATGCATAGATATGATGGTTTCACGCAGAGCTTCTTGTACCACAGGTGCAGTGGATTTTTTTCCTTTAGGAAATTCGTTTTTTTTGTACAGTGCCAATATCTGCTCCCGGCCAATGTTGGCATTGAGCAGCGGGTAAGGCCCACGTAATAGCTGCATGACGATGTCGCCATACATCTCCCAGGACCACCCTTTTTGCCAGTTAAGTAGTTCCTGAACACGGCTATCTCGAACCACAGGATTATCTTTCAGCCAACATTTAACTTGGTTAACTCGGGGCTGTTGCTCTGACGTCAACATCTCAAGCAACACACTCCCCTGTGGTCGCTGGATGAGCAAATTTTGAATAAGCCAAAGCTCAATCTGATGATGCTCGGCATTATCGTGTTTTTCACCAATAATAAGATGTTGAGCGGTAGCAAGATCCGCCAAAAGCTCGCTGCTAGAAATAATTTTGCCACTGTGCAAATCGTAAATCTGCCCGTCAGTCAGGAAAGCTTTCTGCCCTGGCGCATCCTGCTTTATGGTGACATTCTGTCTGCAGGCTCCCAGACTAACACTAGCTAACGTTATCATAGAAATAAGGATGAACTTTCTCATATTCCCATCTGAAACAATATGTTTCCATATATTTATTGACAAAACATTAATTATGATAAAACATCAAAGAATGAATGTAAATGATTATCATTACCAACAAAAAGAATGCACTAGCGAGTGATGTTTACCAGCCGATATTATGGGTCCGCTTGGAAAACGGATCTATGGTCACTCCCGTTTTTGCAACACCGATTTTGACGATAAGTGGGCTTGCTTGAATCTATCCGGAGTCTGAATGGGATTTCATTCCCGCGTCCCGATGAGTTCCGCGCCTGATGTACATGTCGAAGAAAACGGCCGGCGGGGGGAATACGGCGCGCTACCTGGGTCGTTATCGGGGGGTGAGGGCCAATGGAACGAAAACGTACGTTAATGTGTGCGTATCAGCCACATACTGTGCGAAAGTTTCCGGCGTGAAGTTCCTGTGCGTGTATTTCGCAATACTCTTGCCAATAGCCCGACATTCAGGAGGTGAAAGCGGAACGGGAAGCGATGCGTTGTACATTTCGACACGCTGAATCACGGCATCAAGCCACTGTGAGAATGCTGGCCAGCCCTGACGAATCGCCCTGTAAGCCCATTTGCGCGTCATTTCGAACAGGTGGCAGTTTCGCCCCATCCCGTAATGTTTATCGATGCTACGACGCGCTGAGGCGCTCAAATCGAGATAATCAGCCAGTTCATCGAGGGTATAGGCTTCCTCGCGCCACTCCATCACCAGCCATTCCAGGTGGAACGGATTTTTGCAAATCAGGCCGCTGTAGTTCACATCCGCACAAAGTTTCTCACACAGCGAACGTTCAACCGCTGCGGCATATTTCAGCGCCTTAACCGAGGCATCAGGCGCGGTTCTCACGGCGATGTTGAGTGCGTAGAGCAGGTGAGCGTGTCCGTTCACAGGATTTTTAACGGTGATGTTCGGCGCGGGAGCGTTCCGGTCGCTCCAGTCAATCGCAGCCCCCTCGCGGTCAACGTCAAAAACCAGCCAGAACTGTGCATGAGGCTGGTTCTGCTGGATATACCGTGCAAGAAGCGCGCGCCCTTTGCCGGAGATACGAAGGCCGAAAGCGAGATCATCCGTGTGATAGGGACGGTGGGGTAAATTTTCTTCGAAGTATTGAAGCGCGGCGCTCATGTGTTACGATTCCTTCCAGGTTATCGACCGACATCGCCCCTGTATTTTCGTGAAAGTCTTGGCGGATAGACACGAATTTCAGGGGCGTTTGTTTTTCAGTCGCTTACACTACACCCAACGGCAAATCCTGTCGATCCTTCCCGAAAAACCGATCCATTTACCATAAATCCCGTTGTACGCCCCCCTTAAAACGCCCTCAGTCGCTTTCTGGCGCAAAAAACGCAAAAAGACAAGAAAACACCAGGCAAAACCAGAAAAACGCGTCAGAATCGTTTTCAGGGCGTTGCATAACTATGCACGAAAGCGATGTGCGATCGGTTTCGTGCGTTCTGAACACCGAACGGCTCAAAACGAAAAGTTTTCTCCCCCCGGATGGAAGGTTCTGCCCGGAGATTTTCTGTTTCAGAGCTTCACGTTTCGCCAGGACAAAAAAAAACCGACCAAGGGTCGGGGCAAGAATCAGAGTCTGTGAGAAATTTTTTTAGTTGTGGAATGCGTCAATGTTCGCAACCGCCCCAAAATACCCTGAGGCTGATAAAAAACAACTGGCACTATCCCGTTCCGGATAAAAAAACCACAAAAGTGGGGAATCCAAGAGAAACGATAGGTGTCAGATTGAGTCAGAATATTGACAATGAAATAGTTACGCAAATAAATTTAGCTGCATCACTTATTCTGATTCAATACTCAATAAAAAATGCCCGCATAATAAACCACATTTACAAAGATATATATCAAACGAAACAACCAAGTTCACAGCTCAGGATAAGAATTTTTCTCTATGTAATAGATAAAACACAGTTTTTTTATAAACTGTAATATATGAGCTGTAATATTCATGTATTAATTGTTTTTTTGAAAAGCATCACAAATTTATTTTTTACGCATACTGCCCTATTGCAACCAGCAATGGTTTTCACTTATTTTCAACATCTCATTTAATACGAGTTATACTTCAACCCGTTTAAAGTGCAACACTAACTGAGTATCATTTGTTTTCCTTACCTACCCCTGGATTCCCAGGGGTTTTTTATAACTACAAACCAGCACAACAAAAAAACAAAACACAATAAAAACAATGAATTATATAAAACTCAACGATATCTTTGTACGGAGATTTACATTCAGGAACATTGGGGTCAGTTTGGATATAGAGAATTATTGTACGGTAAGCCTGTTTTTTGAACAGTCCACATTATCGCAATAGGGTACCATCCAGGGTGTTAATTATTTTTGTAGATTTCTATTCCATATAATACGTTTTCAATGAATCTGGAAGATGAGGTGCCATGTGTATGGCACCTCATCTCTTATTGACTCATTGATTCCGTAACCGCCTGCCAAGTTATAAAGCCACCACTCAGATTATATGTCCGGAAGCCGTGAGACTGAAGCATACGGTATGCCACATGCCCCCGCAGACCACTCTGACACCCGATAATAATCTCTTTATCTTCAGGCAACTTATCAAGATTCTCCCGCAGGGAATCAAGAGGGATGGATAGCGCGTCAGGATATTCACCAAATTGTTTCAGTTCTGCAGGAGAACGAATATCAAGTAAACAATAACTGCCCGGTTCCCGTTGTAACACATCGCGGACATGACAGATGACCGTATCGCCCTTGATAACATTTGCCGCCACCATTCCAGCCTGGTTAACGACGTCCCTTGCACTGTTGAAAGGCGGAGCATAGGTCAGCTCCAGATGCTCGAGATCGTTAACGGTAAGCCCCGCGCGCTGTACGACAGCCAGGACATCGATGCGTTTATCAACCCCTTTTTTCCCTGACGCCTGGGCCCCGAGAATTTTACCGGTATCGGGGCTGAACAGCAGTTTCAGACTGATCATTGTTGCCCCCGGGTAGTAACTGGCATGATCAGCGGCATGGACGTAAACCTTCTCGTATCGGGTACCATGGGCTTTCAGCTGCTTTTCATTCGCCCCGACACTGCCAATACTCAGCGAAAATACCTTACAAATGGATGTCCCCTGACTGCCATGGTAAAGGCTGTGACGATCGAGCATATTATCAGCAGCAATGCGTCCCTGGCGGTTGGCTGGCCCTGCCAGAGGAACATTAGCGGGTTCCTGAAAGACAAGGTCAGGTGTTTCAACTGCATCCCCCACGGCATAGATGTCAGGGATACTTGTCTGCATACAGGCATTGACACTTATGCCTCCCCGTTTACCCACGGCGAGCCCGGCTCCTGTGGCAAGGCTGCTCTCAGGTTTTACCCCGATGGCGAGAATAACCATGTCGGTCTGCAGAAACCCACCGTCAGACAGTGCAACGCGGAATCCCGTCTCTGTCCGCAGTACCTCGGTGAGCGCCGTTCTGAGACGCAGATCCACGCCATGACTCCTGATTTCCTGATGCAGGGCCGATGCCATTTCAGGATCAACCGGAGCCATAACCTGTTCCCCCATCTCCAGCAGGGTCACACTGATCCCCCTTTCGCTCAGTGCCTCCATCACTTCGAGCCCGATAAATCCCCCCCCGACAAGCGTGGTGTGAGCGATATTATGTTGCTCAATCCACGCCTGGATAGCATCCATGTCAGTAAGATTTCGCAGTGTAAAGACACCCGCTTCCTGTAGTCCGGGCAAGGGGGGAACAACCGGAGCGGCACCGGTACTGAGGAGCAGACGATCCCATTCTTCGGTATAGACCTCCCCGGAGGTCAGATTTTTAACCGTCACCATCTTATTAACCGGGTCTACTGACATCACTTCATGACGGATACGGACGTCTATGTTAAAACGGGATTTAAAATCCTCCGGGGTTTTCAGAATCAGCGACTGCCGTAACGGAATTTTTCCGCCTATATGATAAGGCAATCCACAGTTGGCGAAAGAGACATCGCTTCCCCGCTCAAACACAACAATACTGACATCCTCTGATAACCGACGAGCCCTGGCTGCAGCGGATGCTCCCCCGGCAACACCACCAACAATCACTATTTTCATTACATCCTCTCTGTTCACTCGGGGCAAAATATCTGCCATATATAATTAGTTACCCGGTCCAGCTGGACGCTGCAGACCTGAAGATCACGGTGGCAAAATTACGCCACTATCATTATACTGAACAATATTATATAAAAATACATAATATAAGAAACCAGCAATGCCCATGAATGAAGACACAAAACGTCAGACTGATATGAAAAATGCAGCCCTGGGGGCAGCAGATGTCCTACGGGGACTGGCCAACAGCGACCGGCTATTGTTGATGTGTCAGTTAAGCCAGGGGGAAGCGAATGTGACCGAGCTGGAAGCGGCGGTCGGTATCACTCAGCCGACCCTGTCTCAGCAGTTGGGTGTCATGCGTCGCCTGAAGCTGGTCGAGACCCGACGGGCAGGTAAAATGGTATATTACCGTATCGGGGATAACCGCATCATGACGTTATTGAATACCTTATATGATCTCTACTGCCCGCAGGCGGACCCCGACAAGGTCAAAAAACAACCTTAACGTACAATAATTTTCGATATCCAAACTGCCCCCAACATTCACCAGCACAGTTAGACATTAACAATGCAAAATCAATGCGATTCCGGTGCCGTATGTCAGGGAGAATTATGTAAACGGGGGGGGGCCGGAATCGCATTCCAGCTCATATCATTAAATACAGAAAAAAACCTCTGAGAACACAGAGGGGATAAGGAATATGAATACTCCGGTCAGGATATTATCCTAGCTTTTATATACAACATGCTCACAAGGACAACAACTAGCTAGTTAATAGATATTAAAAATTTTAGAGCTGAAACCTTAAAGCTTGCTTCCATTCCATGTTTTATTATAAACCTTATCTTGAAAACTGAAAGGAAGTACGGCAGATTAATTAAGTTGCGTGCATTCTTTTCACGTTATAATACAAACAAGAACACCTGCGAAGTTATTTCTCCTTACATATCCCCCTATACCAACGGGGGATTTTTTCTGGTTCACTAACGCATAAATAATAGTGACATACTATAATTCACGAACCGTGATAATATCAGATCAATCATCATGACAAAATTAGATGAAAATATCCCACATATTATCGATGCAGCTGTAGATTTTATGGCATCAAGCCAGGCATTTCGTGAGTATCTGAAAAAACTCCCCCCTGATAACACAATACCGCCAGATCTTACTGATGAGCACGTACCGTTATATATACGAAGGCTGGAATACTATCGACTGCTTTATCGACCAAAGCAGACAGAATCATATTGGAAAAAACGGTGAACGGTTCGCGAAATCCTTTCGCGCTCCGTGAGGCGTTGGACAAGCGAAGCGCGTCAGTTTTTCCGGCTCTTCCCCGTGACAGGTTTCTCCACCAGTTTATCTTCCAGTGTCACAACTTTCTGATACACCGCCGCTGTGGCGTTGTAGTTCCTGTCGAGTATTGTTTTCATTCCCCATCCGAGCACACAGAACATAACCAGAAAAGCCACTGACACCCCACCCAGCCATTTCCAGCTATACCCTTTAAGGGTGTTGTATTCCTGCACGATATTGCTGTGAATTGTCGCAATATCCCTGTTCAGGGCATCCGCGTTTGCCTTCATGTTTGCGACTGACTCTTCCAGCCGCTGAAAATCCTGGCTGATGCGCTCACCTATCAGTCCTGCCACGTCCAGCTTCTGCACCTCGTTTCTGACTTCATCCCTGACCTGTTTTGCCACACCGTCAGAAATATCCCGATATCCGCGAAGAGTTTCCCTTGCCACAGCCAGAGAATCAGCAACAGCTTTCTGTTGCTCTATTGCGGTATGTTGCAGATGCTCCACCGATAACAGGAGCGTGAGTAATTTTTCTTCTGTGCTGGCCATGTTCAGAATCCCATAGAAAATCCACGTGACGGTGATTTAACCCGTTCAGGTTCAGTTCGGTTCTCTCTGCTCACTCCGTCTCTCATGTCAAAGCAATGCTCCCGCGCAACATCATGTTGCAGCCTTCTGACCAGTTCATGTTGCTTAACCGGTGTATCCAGCCATTCCCTGATGTCATGCCCGACCATTCGCGCCTGTTCAAGATGGCGGGAATAGTCCGGTTCAGACCGTTTTTGCATGATGTCATGACGCTGGGCATCATCAAGTCGTCCGGCAGCTTCAAAACCCAGATGCACTTCGGGACGTCGTTCAATGCCCTGTTCTTTCAGTGTCCGGCAGTCAATGAAGCCCCTTTCAAAGCCATGCTTTCTCATATGTTCGTTGTGCTTCACCTCCCAGCGTTTTCGCAATTCCCGCAACTGCTCTTTTTGCTGAGTGGGAGTCAGGCTTCCGGAATCCTTTTTCGCACCTCCCCGCTCGGGATACCTGGCGTTATAGCGCCGGAAATACTGTTCCGGTGTACGGTCAATGCCATCATTCACACGCTGACTCATCATGATATGCGCATGAGGCTGTTCGCCGCCGTCAATGCTCGCTTTCGGATTGTGAATGGCAAAACTCCAGGCGTGCCGTTCGCCGGCTTCCTGACGTACAAAATCCTGCACCAGTTCAAGGCGCTGTTCCGGTGTCAGTTCACGGGGTAATGCAATTTCAAGTTCCCTATAGGTCGAACCGTTCGCACGTTCAAACTGGTCAGCCGCCTGCCAGAAATGGGAAGGATTATCCCTGGCCCATTCCGGCATGTTTCCGTGTGCGGAATATTCCAAATCCTGACGGTCGCGGTATTTCTCTTTGCGCTCGATGTAATCGGCGTGGTTTGCAGCCTGCCCCTTGCCACCAAATTTAACGCTGAGGTGATAGGTTGCCACGGTTTCAGCCCTCCGCAGGAGCGCACTGTTTCTCGACGAAGGAGAGAAACATATAAGTGCGCTTCCTTCTAATTATTCGAATTAGCACGGAAGATACCCCCTGCACCCGCCGACCGCAAGCGATATACTGCACGACCACAAACCGCCGTAAAAAAACACCAGGGAGTACCACAAACATGCGCATCAGCAACGTCGAATGGCTGAAGAAACGGATCGGATTCATCAGGAAGCTCGGAGAACAGACCGCGCGACAGAGACAGATTATTGACCTGCTCGACAACGAAGCCGGACTCACAGAACAGGAACGCAAACTTCTCCACGTGCTGGCAACAGCGGAAAAAAACGACTTACAGGCACAGGAGAACGAGCGAAAACAGACGATCCAGAAACGAATCGAGGGAAAAAAACAACGACGGGAACGCAATCACCGACTCTTTCTCGCGGCTGGGCTACTGATCGAAGCAGGACTGGTAGACACAAAAACAGGCGAGCTATGCTATAAAAAAGACAGGATATTACAGGAACTTAAGGAAATTAAGTACGATCTGGAGACATCCCCAAACCCAGACGCGTAAGTGCCTCCATCCGTGTTCCGGTTCCCTGGTGCTTCCTCGCTCATTCGCTCGCTACGCTCGGTCATGAGACTGCGGCGAGCACTACCAGCACAATCATGCGGAAAACAGCACCATTGCAGGGCTGAACGGGGAAAAACGGCAAAAGACCTGCTGCTCAAAAGAACGCCAGAAAGGCGCTGTTATCTGATATAGGCTATTTTCCGCTTTTCCAGTTTCGAATGGTTCGAGTAGAAACCTCCAACATCGCCGCAATAGCTTTCTGAGAATATCCATTCTCCAGCATACATAGCGCCATGAAACGCTTGTCATCGTAGGCTTCGCCTTTAGCGATGCCACCTTTCCTGCCTCTCTTGGCCTGTATTTCTGGCGTGTGCGTATCAGCCACATACTGTGCGAAAGTTTCCGGCGTGAAGTTCCTGTGCGTGTATTTCGCAATACTCTTGCCAATAGCCCGACATTCAGGAGGTGAAAGCGGAACGGGAAGCGATGCGTTGTACATTTCGACACGCTGAATCACGGCATCAAGCCACTGTGAGAATGCTGGCCAGCCCTGACGAATCGCCCTGTAAGCCCATTTGCGCGTCATTTCGAACAGGTGGCAGTTTCGCCCCATCCCGTAATGTTTATCGATGCTACGACGCGCTGAGGCGCTCAAATCGAGATAATCAGCCAGTTCATCGAGGGTATAGGCTTCCTCGCGCCACTCCATCACCAGCCATTCCAGGTGGAACGGATTTTTGCAAATCAGGCCGCTGTAGTTCACATCCGCACAAAGTTTCTCACACAGCGAACGTTCAACCGCTGCGGCATATTTCAGCGCCTTAACCGAGGCATCAGGCGCGGTTCTCACGGCGATGTTGAGTGCGTAGAGCAGGTGAGCGTGTCCGTTCACAGGATTTTTAACGGTGATGTTCGGCGCGGGAGCGTTCCGGTCGCTCCAGTCAATCGCAGCCCCCTCGCGGTCAACGTCAAAAACCAGCCAGAACTGTGCATGAGGCTGGTTCTGCTGGATATACCGTGCAAGAAGCGCGCGCCCTTTGCCGGAGATACGAAGGCCGAAAGCGAGATCATCCGTGTGATAGGGACGGTGGGGTAAATTTTCTTCGAAGTATTGAAGCGCGGCGCTCATGTGTTACGATTCCTTCCAGGTTATCGACCGACATCGCCCCTGTATTTTCGTGAAAGTCTTGGCGGATAGACACGAATTTCAGGGGCGTTTGTTTTTCAGTCGCTTACACTACACCCAACGGCAAATCCTGTCGA
>OBJQ01001078.1_pt1 | contig 15668 bp, 17 predicted proteins | sample 1519921 | NCBI WGS metagenome assembly OBJQ01 (sample SAMN04209244, study PRJEB22552) | human gut metagenome | biome: gut; material: feces | host: Homo sapiens | place: USA: Oklahoma
GTTAATGTGCATTGAACACGGATTTTGCGAGGCTGCCGGTCTTAAAGAGCGTAAAACATAACAGGACCGTATAGCCCACACAGCTCCAAATGGCCATGATAATGTCATCTTCCGTTGCGATATTCTGTACCAGCACGGCATAGATCGCCACACAAACGATGATGAGAAATGCCTGGAAGCCCAGGGCGACCAGAGAGCGCAGATAGTTCTGGCCCATGCCGCCCGATTCCTTGCTCAACATAGTGGCCATCGGGATAGGGGCCACCGAAGCAACAAGGTAAATCTCAATCATACGGCCATAGATGACGATAAAGATACAAATATACAGCGCCCACATGGTAATGCCGATAAAGAGCGACTGGAACCACAGGCCGAACAGCGGCCCCAGGTCCATTTCCATTAGCCGGGTCTCCATATCGCCCATAACAGAGGAGATGTCGATAGACGCATCCGAACCGATAATGCCGGATGCTTGTGCCACCACACTTTGGGCCACATCGAACACACCCATCACGATGTTCCAGGTGTTGGTGACGATGAGAATGGCGGCGGCAGATTTGAACACCCACTTGAAGATCATCCAGGTGTCCACATCATGCAGGTTGTTCTTGTCCGTGATCATCTGGATCAGGTCAACGGTCATCACGATGGCCAGGATCACGCCTGCGATCGGCACCATAATGGAGTTGGACAGGTTCTCGATCATACTGAAAATACTGCCGTTCCAGCCCTGTGGGGTCTGGCCTACCTGTACGGATATATCTGCGACCTGTTGGTTTACGTTGTCAAACATCCCCGAAAGGTTGCTTATAATGCCGCCCACCAGCATTTCTTTCAGCCACTTGGTCAGGGCTTCGAGTAAGAAATCCATACGGTGTCAACCTCCTTTCCGCCGCCCCCGCAAGGCTGCGGGAGCGGCAAGGATTTCCTTCGGGGGCACTTAGATTTTGAACAGACCGGAGAGCAGAGGTACGAGGACCATGCCGACTACGGCCACGCCAGCGCCGGCCATGAGTTGCTTCATTCCCTGTGATTTTGCGCCAGGATTATCATTTCCATAACCTTCCAGCAGGTTGATGACGCCCCAGATGCCGAGACCAGCGCCGAGCGCGATAACGAGGGTCTGAAGAACGGTGATTGCCTGATTAAAAAATGCCATATAGTTTATTAGCCGGAATCATTTGAAAAGTTGATTAGTCATGTTTCATAGGCATACAAAAGCCGGAACAATCTGCCACCCGGTTTCCGGGGGCCTGATTCCGGCTGTCCTCCTTTTTTATTATTTTTATTGCGATTGTCCGCTTTGTACGCCAATGGCCCCATAGGGGGCAGGTGCGGCAAGTAGATGAGATCACTCCTTTCACAGCGGAACAGATTTAAGCGCCCTCTGTGTCTACTTCATACACATCGCAGACCTCATCGGGTTTGAGTTTGAGCCTTGCGGACAGGAACGCTTCAATGTCAAAAGCGTTCTTAGGGTCTGCGTCGGCGGTGTACTTGAAATTGGGGTGCTTGGTGATGTCGTACTTATCCGAGAGGAAGGGACGCACACCGCGCAGCTGGAGGATGCACTTGCCGCCATCCATCACGGCAAGCTCATCCTGGCTCATCAGCTCTTTCCCCAATTTTTGATAATTGAGAGAGTGGGAGGTTTCCCGCCCACGGCTCTCGCCGGTGTTATAGGTGTCAATGGTTTCTTTCCCCAGCACGGCAGCCAGCTCCTTGAGGGTGGTCGGCTCCTTGCCTCCCAGGAAGATGGAAGTATCCATGTTGCCGATAATGGTATCGGCGTTGTCCTTATAGATCGCCTTGAGCTGACTCTGGGCCTGCAATACCAGACAGGCGGAGATCTCACGGCTTCGGATGGTGGCTACCAGCTTTTCCAGCTTGGGGATCTGGCCGATGTTGGCGCACTCGTCGATAAGGCACCGCACATGGACCGGGAGCCTGCCGCCGTACACATCGTCGGCTTTTTCGCAGAGCAGATTGAAAAGCTGGGTGTAACACATGGAGATCAGGAAGTTAAAGCTATCGTCCGTGTCACTCATAATGAGGAACAGGGCAGTTTTCCTATCTCCCAGGGTGTCCAGCTCCAGCTCATCATAGGCCGTTACCTCACGAAGCTCGGCAATGTCGAACACGGCAAGGCGCGCACCACAGGAAATAAGGATCGACTTGGCTGTTTTGCCCGCCGCGAGCTTATATTTCTTATATTGGCGTACCGCAAAGTGGTTTGGCTTCTCTGCTTCCAGTGCATCAAACATCAGGTCAACGGGGTTTTTGAACTCCTCATCGTCCTCTCGGACTTCCATGGCGTTGATGAACTCAATCAGGGTGGAGAAGTTTTGTTCCTCCACCGGGGCCTCGTAGTGGATATAGCCGATGAGGGCGCAGTACAAAAGTGTCTCCGCCTTGACCCAGAAATCGTCACCTGCCTTTCCTTCGCCCTTCGTGTTCGATATTAAGGTCGTGACCAGCTTCAAAATGTCTTTTTCACTGTGCAGATAGGCAAATGGATTATAGTGCATGGACTTCTTGAAGTTGATGGTATTGAGGACCTTAATGCGGTACGGCTCATAAATGACCTTGCCGTGTTTGTCCTTCATGGGCTTTCCGTCTTTGCCCAGCTTGGGTGCGCCCCGCTGGAGCATTTTTCCGCACTCCACCAAAATGGTTCCCTTGGGGTCCGTGACCACATAAGAGCTGTGCATCTGCATGAGGTTCGGCTTGAGCCAGAAGCGTGTCTTACCGGAACCGGAACCACCGATGACCAGCACATTTTTGTTCCGGGCGGTCTTTGGGTCCTTGGGGCGGCTGCTCATGGTCAGGCTCTCCGTTTTGGTGAGAATGACATTGTTCTGGAACACCGGGTCAATATAAGGCGCGATGTCCTCATGGGTCCCCCAGCGGGCAGAGCCATACTCCAACCCGTGCCGGTACTTCTTGGCGTTCTTGCTTTTCAGATACACCGCCAGCCGCAGGCCAGCGCCGCAGCACAGCCCTACCAGCAGATCCAGTGGATGCAGGCTGGGCCAGAAACTTTGCAGTGCCCCAGGGAGGACGGCAAACAGGGAAAGGAATTTCTCCGAAGCATTTGCCCCCTGTGCCAGCCGCCACGCTTCCCCGAAATTGGTGGCGAACAGCCCCATCAGGAGATAGGGAAGGTTCAGCAAAAGGAGCTTTTTGATGTCAAGCCGCTTTTTCATCGTTCCAGCTCCTTTCGCTTGGTGCGGTCCACCACGGCATTTTTGACCAGCTCTTTGAACTGATTCAGTTTTGCCAGCACGGACGGACGCTCGGCGGTCTTTGCTTTTTCGGCCTTTTTGACCTTTTTGCCGGTATATTCGGTGAAAGCGGCGGTCAGAGCATCCGCATCCCGCCCCTTGAAAAAGATCAGGTATTTGGGCGGGGAGCTGCTGCGGTCTTTCTTCACCGCATAGTCCACACCGTATTTTCGGGCGATCTTTTCAAATTCCTTGATGGAGGGGTCTGTGATCTCGATGTTGGAAACGCCCTGGTTCTGGCCGATCAGTTGCTTTACAGTCTGCTTGCCCTGGGGTTTGACAGGAGCGTCACGGCTTCTCTGCTTTTGCAGCTTCTTTTCCTTGCGGTGGGCAAGGTATTTGCAGATGGCGGCCTTAAACAGCCGCCCGGTAAACTTTGTGCCGCTGACTACCAGCGTTAAAGTCCTGTTTTCCACTTCTTCCTGCATGGGATAACGCCTCCTTTCTCAGAATTTAGCAGGGGTGGTACTGAAAGACTAAGGCGGAACCACCAGCCGCCGCAGATATTTCATCATCGGGGCCTCCTTTCAGCGAAGCTGGTCGGAGCGGTCATAGTACAGATGCCCCTGGCGCACCTTGGCATGGCTGAGAATCTTGATGTGGCCTTTTTCCTGGCTCTCCAGGCTTTTCTGGTATCCTGCCTCCGTTAGAAACAGGCGGGCCCGTTCTCCTTTCCAGCCCACAGGGGAATCGTGGGTCAGCACATCGAAGATAATCATGTGCCGGGTGTCCTCAGCAAACCGCTCCAAATCCATGTACTCATGACCGTAGTAGTTCTGCGCCCCGGCTTTGAGCCGCATTTCCTCTATCAGCTGGCCCATCATTTTTCTCTCTTGCATAGAGAAGTCTCCTTTCGTTTGGTCTCACACAACCATAAGAATCACATCCCGAAGTTCGGCAAAATACAACTTGCCCTGGGGCGTTACCAGCGTGTAGGAGCCGATATGCCCGTGGTTGCAGTAGTCTTTGACGCAGAACAGGCCGTCATTGGAAGGCTTTGCATAGGGCAGTACATTCCCGGATGCCGTGCGGTACACAAACCGCTGTTCCAGCAAGAACCGGACAAAGCGGCGCTCCGGCACAACCAGCTCTTTGGCGGTGGTGCGGAGGTTGGTGCTGTGCTTGAGGTCAATGAACAGGTCGTAAAAGGCCGCCTTGCTCTCAAGCAGGGCGTTTTCCTCTCGCAGCGCCGCATTTTCTTCCCGTTCAGCCAGCAGATCGGAGCAGAGCTTCAGCAGCGCCTCCGGGGAGGTAGCCACCTCCCACAGCTTTTCCTTGGTCATGTAAGCCCTATGCTTGCGGATAGAGGGAAGCACCTCATCGAACACCCAGCGTTCAAACCGTTCCGCCGACGGCAACTTGCTATGGACAATCAGGCGGTACACATCGCCTTCGGGGATAAAGGACAATTGCTGAGTTCCTCCCACAGTAAGGGTGTCACGTTTCGTTACACCCTTACAGTGGTCAATCAATGCCTTACGAGAGTTGGAATAACCCAACGCTTTTGCCATATCCAAACCGCAGAACAGGTACTTGCCGTTTTCTTCGATAACCCGGATACTGCCAAATTCCGGGTTTTTGAAAATTTCCATCTGGTTCATGTCGTGCCTCCTTTGGCATAATAAAAAGCGGCCTTTACCAGCCGCCTGCGTTCATATCGTGATTGACCTGCGATGTGTAGTGATTGCTGATGGTGGTGGGAGCATTGAACAGCACGGTCAGCAGGTATTGCTTCATGTTGCGGACCTCGGTGGTGTTTTTCTGCAAGCAGTCCATAACAAACCGGATATGTTCGCTGTCCAGCTTCAAAAACCGAGATCGCACAATCTCGTGAGGGAAGTCGCTGCCAGCGATCCGGGTGGTTTTGCGCTTGGCGCAGACCGTTTCCACCATCAACTCCACGATTTCGTCCAGGTCCTCCTGGTAGTTTGCAAACTCCCTGCACAGGTAGTCATACTCGATATTCTCCAAAATCAAATCCCGATAACTTTCCATCTCTGAGAGAGACATCGCATCCCTTCCTTTCCGTTCCGGCGGTCTTGCCGCCGCTGGCTCCCGGAAGGGAATGGAATCGGTACTTGATCCATGAGTAATTGATTTTTGGGTATTTGATTTCTCTATATTTAATTCTGCGGGGTTTTCCGTATCCGGGTTATCCATATCCGGGTTTTCCGTATCTGGTGAATCCGTATCCGGCTTTTTCGGCTGGGGCTGTTCATAGATGACATACTCGGTGTCGCTGATCCGGCCCTGCCGGTCCCGCAGCTGATGGCGCACAATGTACCCGGTAGTTTCCAGCTCCCGCAGCGCGCCGCCGATGGCGTCCACGCCCTCCTTGCAGATTTTCGCAAGCCCTCTGGTGGTGTAGTTCCAATCCTCCGGCAGGGACAGCATCATAGAGAGCAGCCCCTTGGCCTTGAGGGACAGCTTCTCGTTGCGTAAGTGATGGTTGCTCATCACGGTATAATCTCTGGTTCGCTCAATGCGAAATACGGCCATTGACCTCACTCCTTTCAAATTTCTCAGGGTATGAAAAAAGCCACAATCCTGTAAAAGAATTGTGGCAGTCAGTTATTTTGTTCACTTTTCCTGCGCCGGTAGGGGAGCTTCGGCATAGGCGGTTTGTCTAACGGGTCATTTCCCTGAGAAAAGGGCAGAGTTTGCAGAACACGGTCAATCTCGACAGATTCCATATCATGCTGGGAACGGTAATCCTCCCGGATTGCTTCCCGTATTTCCTTTACAGTACACATTTCAATCCTTTCCTTTCACAGTAATCACTTGTTTATGAGTGGCGGCGCTTGTCCGGCTTAAAATCGAGAATATGTCCCTCGATAATACGGGCGTACCGCTTGATTTTGATTTCCCGGCGCTTCTGGCTGATGAGGGCGGTCCGATACCCGTCCTCCGTGAGAAACAGACGCATTTCATCTCCGGGGCTGCCGTAGGAACAAGGACGCTGAACAGAAAACTCAATCATCCAACGGGTATTATCCTGAAATCGCTCCACGGCAAGAATGTTATGACCTTTCAGCTCACGGGCTGAACTATCCCTCATAGGCGGCTCCTTTCATCGTTCCTGGTCTCTCTGGCGCTTTTTCTGCCACGCCTCCAGCAGCTTGATAATGGTTTCCTGCATCCGCTGGGGCGTGTAGCTTTTGGGGAAATACTTCCGCAGAGTATCGGATGTGAACGTCACCTTGTCCAGATCGCTTTTCTTTTCCTCTCCCATAATGGCGCGCATCACATCAATGGACAAATGACCCTCCTGACTGAATTTTTTGAGCCGCTGGGCTTGGGAGAGAGAGGGGGTGGCCTGTTCGCTGTCCATCGCATCCAGAAGCTGTATCTGTTCGTCTTTTTTGAGGAAGGACAGCTCATAGGCCGGATTAAAGGCGATTTTCCGTTCATCGACCATATCCAGCAGTTCGGGAATCAACTCCGTCAGACGGATATAGCGCTGTACCTGCCTTCCGCTGTCACCAGCCTTTTCTCCTACAACATCAGCCATTTCTAACTTCCCGACAAGTTGTCGGGAAGTTAAATCCGTTCTTGCACCCTGGTGTTTGATGGCATCCAGCTTCATTTTGTAGGCAAAGGCCCTCTCGCTGGGAAGCAGGCTTTCTCGCTGCAAGTTGCTGTCAACCATGATGATGGTGGCGGCATCGTTGTCCAAATCCCGGACAATGACCGGCATGGTCTCTTTTTCTGCCAATTCGCTGGCTCGGTGACGCCTGTGTCCGGCCACCAGCTCATAGCCGCCGTCCGGGTCAGGACGGGCGATAGCTGGAACCAGCACACCATACTGCCGGACGCTGTCGGCGGTTTCCATCATAGCTTCGTCATCCTTGACTTTGAATGGATGATTCTTGAATGGATGCAGCTCGGACAATGGGATTTCCTGAATCCTCTCCAGCTTTGCATCCTGGCGGCCTTCTTCGGTGGAAAACAGATCATCTACCGATGCCAGCTCTACTTTTTTCGCGCTGCTTTTCAAGTTTCAACACCTCCTTCGTCAGATTTTTGTAACCCTCGGCCACCTTGCCATTGGGGGCGTGGGCAAAGATACTCTTTCCCTCGGCGCTTGTTTCTTTCGCCCGGACAGAATGGGGAATCTCCGTTCCAAACACCTTGATTTTGCTGCCATAGGTTTCCCGCAGCAGGGCGGAGATTTCTTTGGCAAAGTTCGTGCGGCTGTCCACCATCGTCAGCAGGATACCGTCAATCTGGAGTTTGGGATTGATCTGCCGCTTTACCTTGTTCACCGTGGAGAGCAGCTGTTCCAGCCCCTTGGCGGGCAGATACTCCGCCTGGACGGGAATTATGATCCTGTTCGCCGTAGCCAGTGCATTGATCGTAAGCATCCCCAATGAGGGCTGACAGTCAATCAGGATATGGGAATATTGTCCCTTCAGCGTGTCCAGATATTGCCGTAAAATCGTTTCACGGCTCATGGCGTTCACCAGAGAAACCTCCATACCGGAAAGCTGAATATCCGCAGGCATCAGGTCAACGCCTTCTGCATGATGCAGAATACCCTCTCCGGGGCGTATAGGCTGATCCATCAGGATTTTTCCCATTGCATCGGACAGCGTAAATGGCAGCTTATCCGGCTGGGGATGGCCCAGGCTGATGGTCAGACTGCCTTGCGGGTCTCCGTCGATCAACAGCACTTTCTTTCCGGCCTGTGCCAGACCAATCCCCAAGTTCACACAGGTTGTTGTCTTGCCAACGCCGCCTTTCTGGTTGGCGATGGCAATGATTTGCGTGTTCATAACAATCACCTCGTTTCTGTTTGGCGTTGTCATGTGCCTGCATAGCAGCCCTGGAAATGACAAAAGCCGCCACTTGAACAAGTGACGGCTTCGCCTAAATCTAATATTCTGTTGTTCCTGAAATCAAAAGGCTTTGCGTTCTTTTCTGCTATTCATTTGTCGTTAATGAAACACCTCCCATAATTCGACTTATTTCAGTATGATTTTTCGGTTTGGAAAAGGATGAAAAAAACAGACTGAAAACCTCAAAACCCTCGATTCTACGGGGCTTTTCCGGTTTGTCGTAATTATACCGTAAGGGCATACTCATGCAACTGTTTTTTGCTTTTTTAGCCTTTTTACATTATTTCTTGCTGCTGTTTTTACGATATTTGAGCTTTTTTTCTTGTGTCTACGGTTTAAATTATACCTAAATGGCTATTAAATGTGGCTTTGTCGCCAACTTCACATAAGCGGGTAGATTTCTGCTAAAATCATGTACTCTTTTTTGAAATCTGATATTCATTCCTTTTATTTTTAAACGTGATAAAACGAGGGTAGTTAAGCCCTCGCCTTTTCTTAGAAATTATTTACTTTATTGAGGAAGGTGATAATGGATGTTCTTGCCCTTTCCTTCTTGGATAAGCAGACCGTTTTCAACCATTTTCTTTAACAGCCGTCCGCATGATGACTGACCCATACCAAGCAGTATTTCTATTTCTTTTCTTGTAATAAAACCCCGTTGTTTTGTCAGAGCAATCACCTTTTCTTCCGGTGTGCATTTCTCTGGATTTACCTGTATTTGTCTTGCGGATTCAGGCATTGTATTCAGGTTAGGAAGAATAATCTTAAATGCATTATCAGATGTTTCAATCTGCGGTGTCATTCCGGTTCCATCATACGCTTCCATGATTTTTATAATTCCGGTTCCATAGGCTTCTATCAACTCCAAACGGTAAAATACATTTGCCAGTTTGGTGTTTCGACAGACGGAAATGCCCATGGTTACATCTTTTAAGGACACGCCGCTTACCAGACCGCCGATAGAGGTAAATTCAAGTCTGTCTGCATAAAGGCTGATGAAGGAGCTGGCACGGAATGAATATTCACGGTGTACCAGAAGATTCAAAAGAGCCTCCCTGACTGCGGTTTCCGGATAATCCCGTCTGTCAATACGATATAACTTATCAAAGGTTGAGTGTGTCTGATTGCGGAAATCAATAAAGTCATAAGTTTCATCCATCTGCTGAAACAGGGAGCCGGAAAACTCTTTCCGATCCTTAAATTCACTCTGCGTTGTACCTTGAAAAACAGCAGCTTTAATTGTATGCACACACTGATCCGAAAGTAGCAGCCCCAAGTTTGTATAGACACCATCCTGTGTTACCATTCTCAGTGTTTTCATTTGTGTGAGACCAAACTTTACATTTCGTTCAGCAAATATTTTTTTTGCACTTTCAAAGGTTAAATTCTGTTCTAAAGACCGCATTTCTTCAAAATGATCTCCGTCTGTTTCCTTGATCATGCGACGGATTGCCGTATTTGTAGCCGGAACAGAGGAATAACCCTGACGGACATAAACACCTTCAGGACGCAATCCCTTTTTGGCTATATAATATGGTCTCTCTGTTCCCTGCTGAATGTCAACTGCAACGATTTTTTTTTCGTCTACCGTTACTGTTTCATAGTGAAGAAACATCGTCAGATCCGGTTTAATTGCGTCTCGAACCATATTGCTGATCTGCAAAGAAGTTTCGTCTGGGTTATCCAGTCCTGACACTGTTCCGTCATCCTGAACACCGATGTACAGTTTTCCTCCCTCACAGTTTGCAAAAGCAATGATTTCTTTTTTTATATCCTCCACCACAATTGCTTTTAGTTCAACCATTTCGCTTTCCTGAAAAATCATCTGACCGCCTCCTAATTTTATTCTACCCATATTCTAATCATTCTACTCATTCTTGTCAACTGTTTGGTTAGAATGAGTAGAATAAATCAAAAATACAATAGGAAATGGAATGATAATCGACTTTTTCAAAATATCGAAATGGTTTGTCCCGAATATTATATATTATTCGAGACAAATACTAACACCATATGTTATTTTTGTCGTTAATGAAACAGCCTCCTTTTTTCGATATTTTTCTCGCCATATTTCAACTTGGAAAAGGAATTGAATAGATGACGGCAAACGCGTGGACCCCTTGAAAATCAAGGCTTTTTCCGTTTGTCGTTATTATACCGTAATGGCACAGTCATGTTTCTATATGTGGCAGATATTCTGACAAGAATGGATGGTGTTTCTTAGATTAATATGTCTTAGTTTATGAAATCATTATATACGAGTTTCGCCAGTTTCATGCAATCCAAGGGTATCTTGACAATTAATTTAATCAGTGATAGAATGGCAAGAAATAAAAGAGAATTTCAACCCAGATAGAGGTATAATTATGTTTAATAATCAGTTCCAGAAACTGAATAGGGACGACGATAGGTAGCGTTTGTATCTGTGATTTGTCATAGGTGCAAGCGCTAAATGTGTTGTGCCTATGTGGAATATAAAGATAATAGACCACATTGGTAAAGATAAATACTTTGCTCGTGTGGTTTTTTTGTACCCTTTTTATCAATTTCCATACGAGTACATATTTTGAAAGAAGGTGATCGTATGGGACATAAAGACGATGTTCTTATGGATAGTAGTTGTTTTATAAAAATCAAATAACGAGATAGAAAGGATAAAACAATGGAAAATATAAAAGGAAATATTATTGTAACTGAATTGGAAGCTGAGGAGTTAGTAGAACACATCGGAGAAACAATACAAATTCATGGAAGTATCTATAAAATTAGAAAAATGAAAGGTTTTTCTTTTGTGTTATTAAGAACAAAAAGAGATGTAGTTCAGTGCGTTGCTTCGGGAAATCTCGAAATACCAGCAGAAGAAAGTTGTGTAACAATTACTGCGATTTTAGTGGCGGAAGGTAGAAGTAAAACAGGATATGAATTGCATATTAAAAATATAAAAGTTTTAAGTAAACCTCATGAAATATCACCAATTGTAATCAACCAAAAAATCGTGGATACTTCTATAGAAAATTTGCTTGACTATAGACCAATCACTTTAAGAAATGAAAAAGAAAGATCTATTTTCAAATTACAGGAAGGCATTTGCAGGGGGATTAGAGAATTCCTTTATAATGAACATTTTACAGAAGTTCATACGCCTAAGATCGTGCAGTCAGGAGCAGAAGGAGGCGCCAATATATTTTCTTTAAACTATTTTGGACAAGAGGCATATTTGGCTCAAAGCCCTCAGTTTTATAAGCAGATGATGGTAGGCGTGTTTGAACGTGTATTTGAAATTGCACCAGTGTTCCGAGCTGAGAAACATGATACATCAAGACATTTGAACGAATATACCAGCGTGGATTTTGAAATGGGCTATATAAATAGTTTTGAGGAAATTATGGAAATGGAAACTGCAATGCTGAAATATACATTGAATTATTTGTCTGAGCATTATAAAAAGGAAATAGCATTGCTTGATCTTAATTTGCCTATAATTGAGACAATTCCTGCAATTAGTTTTCATGAAGCGAAGATTAAAATAGCTGAGGCTCATAATCGTCCTGTAAAAGATTGGGAAGATTTTGAACCAGAAGAGGAAAAACTTTTATCAGAGATTATTTTTAAAGAAACTGGAAGTGAATTCGTTTTTGTAACACATTATCCGAGTGTAAAGAGACCGTTTTATGCTATGGACAGTAAAGAACATACTAATGAAACAGAAAGTTTCGATTTGCTGTTTAGAGGACTTGAAATTACAACCGGTGGTCAGAGAATCCATAATTATGAAGAACAGATTGCAAAAATGAATAAGAAAAATATGAATGTGCAATTGTTTGAAAGTTATCTTATGATGCATAAATACGGTATGCCGCCACACGGAGGACTTGGACTTGGCTTGGAACGTTTCACTAGTAAGTTATTAGGATATGAAAATGTAAGATTTACGACGTTGTTCCCGAGAGATATTAACAGATTGCTTCCTTAAAGCATGCTGTAATTGTGTGAGAAGTGGAGCAGAAAAAACCGTCTTCTTCATCCAAGAACACAATCACCACCAAAAGTACGGGGAGAAAATCATCACGAACACGCCGGAGCAGGCAAAAAAGAGGTGTCTTAGCTTCATGGTTTCTCCCCTTTCGTTGGGGCTGGTTGAGAGCAGGCTTTCCACACGGTCAGCTCCGATACTTTCCACATCCGAGTTGCCGTATTGCAGCAGGAGCCACGGCTGTTTCACCTGAATGGAGAACAGGCTGTCACGGATAAGGTCTACACTGTCTTTCCCCTGACTTTCCGAGTTTGGCAGCACAATCTTTGTGCCAAGTGACAGGCTGGCGTTGATGTCTGCGGAAAATTCATTGATTTTCCCGATATAGTCCGGGGCATAGGCGATAAAGGCTGCTGACAGCACGAACACTACCACGGAATTCACAACGGCGTGGATGGTTTTTGTGGTTACCCGCTTGATAAGCCCGGTGCAGGCAACATAAATACCAACTACCAGAATGAGAATGCAGGAACCCGAGATGGGATGAGAACGGGGAAAGACGTTGGAAACAAAGGCGGAGCTGCTGCGTGAAGGGGCAGTGCACCGGGTGCCGGCGCATCCCCTGCGGTATCTGATGGACGGGGCCGGGCTTACTATGCCTTAGGTGGCAGATATGAAATGGTGGTCGGAGCGGTTATGTACTGCCCGGAATGTGGAAATCTGCAGGTGGAATTAAAAAATTACAAGATGTCAATAGAAAGAACCGAATAAGTTTGGCTTAGTCGGTTCACTTCACACATCAATTCAATATGAAAATAGAGAAATTTAAGTATGCGGCAAATATACACCATATCAGATAGGGAATTTGTAAATAAGCAGCCAGAGGGCTAACAATGTAAAACTGCCTTATCATAATTATTATTATAAAGATTAACGCAATGAGCCAGATAAAAGCAAATAGGTAAAGGTCCAAACCGAAGAAGATAATGCTCCAACAAAAGTTGAAGAATAACTGTATACCATAGATCAACAAAGCTTTCGGTTTATTGGGACTGTTTGAAGAATAAACTATATATGAGGATATTCCCATCAGTATGTAAAGTATTGTCCATACGATAGGAAAAATAAATCCTGGTGGGCTAAAAGCTGGTTTATCTAAAATAGAGTATGATGACATATTTCCGCTAAATAATGCAGACATTGAACCAACTGCTAATGGGATAAGTATTGATATAATAAGAGCACTTTTATTTCGTATTTTCATATACTGGTATGCCTATTGTTTATATTTAGTTAATTATATGTAATGGGGTTATAAATTATGATTTTGTTAGAAGTGAGATTAGCTAAAGACTCGCCAGTCCTTCTAAAAGAACTGACGAGGTGGTGATTAGTAATGATTTGCTTCTGCGATAGCTTTAGTTTGGTGGACAGTACCCCAAGGGTGATGAGGAGGTGAATAAATAGAGTATAATCTTAAAGGAATATCACCAGTGTTTACTACATTGTGCCAGATTCCGGCAGGAACAAATATAGCACTGTTAGTAAAGACTGGTTGTTGAAAGTTTAAACGGTCCATCTGGTTACCCATTTGAACAACCCCATGGCCGGATTCAATATGCAAAAATTGGTCATCGTTAGGATGAACCTCTAACCCTATTTCGTCACCAACTGGTATACTCATCAGAGTAAGCTGTAAGTTATTACCTGTCCATAAGGCAGTGCGAAATGTGTCATTATTCATAGTGGCATTGCTAATATCAATAATAAACGGATTTGGACCGTAATCAGTTGCCACATTTGATTGGAAGCTGGAGTAGGAAGCTCCCGAGGTATAGGAAGGCGAGTTAGTATGTTGATTGTTAAACATTTTTGTCTCCAAGGCGCTAATTTATAATATTATATGAAAAAAAGACGTATTTGCTCATTAGAAAGAACAAGAAGTAAGACAAATGATAAGTAGCTACACATCGAACTGAAATTTTAATAGTATGAAAAAGCAGAACCCATTGTCCCGTTGCTAACGGACTAAGCGTAGATGAGATACAGCAGGTGCTGCAGTATGCCATACATGATAGTATCTGGAAAGGCAATATACGGAGCACAAAGAAACTTACTGTGAAACATAACCTTCCGGGTAGCCAAAAAAGCGCAGACTTCCCCCTTGAAACTTTTTCAAGTTTTTTTAAAGAATTATGAACTTAGCTGACAGATTCAGGTGGCAGCTGCCGGGACTTCCCAGCCAAGCGCTTTTAGCTTTTTCAGGTACGCGTTGATTTTGCGCTCCTTGTTGAATTGGTTGTAATAATCAGCCCCAAGATCCTTGAAGGCTACTCCGTCTTTGAGGATATGGTAAATGGCTATCAGCATCGAATGGGCGACTGCGACATAGGCGCGCTTACTTCCCCTGTGAGCGCTGATGCGCATAAACTGCGCATGGAAATACGACTTTTTATTTTTTACAGCTGCATGTGCGCAGGTAATCAGAGTGGTCCGCAAAAGCGAGTTTCCTTTTCTTGTTTTACCAGACTTCCGCTTTTTGGCGCTTTCGTTATCGCCGGGACATAACCCGGCCCAGGAAGAAATATGCCTGTCCGTGGGAAAACGGCCCATGTCCGTACCAATTACGGAAATGACCGCCTGCGCGCTGGTGTTCCCGATACCGGTTACATCCTGGATTGCCTGGGAAGCCTGTTTTTCCTCCGGCTTCATGAAGTTGTCGATCTCATCATCCAGATTTTTAATGTGGATGTTCAGTTCGTCCAGATGTGCCAGAAGCTCTTTCATCATCCGGCGCTGCAGCGGACTCATGACACCATTGAGGTCGTCTATGATCTGTTCTTTGGTGGCTTTGAGATTATGGGCAATGATTTTTCGCTCATACATCTCGTCGTATTTCGCTCCGTCAATGGATGCCCCGGTGAGAAGATACTCCAAAATACCGCGGGCGCTTTTGCCATTGATATCTGACACTGTGCCGGACAGCTTGATGTTGGCTCCCTCAAGCATCTTTTGGAGACGGTTCAATTCCCTGGTACGTTCGCCAACAAGACTTTTGCGGTAACGGACCAGTTCCCGCAGTTCCCGCTGGTCTTTGTCAGGGATATAGCTGGGCTGGAGCAATCCGTGCTGAAGAAGATCCGCAATCCATTCGGCATCCTTCACATCCGTCTTTCGGCCGGGAACTGCTTTCATATGGCGGGCATTGACCACCATGGCTTTCAGGTCAGAAGATTCAAGGATGTTATACAGAGGCTTCCAATACGAGGCTGTGCTCTCCATGGCAGTCATTTCGCAGCCGCCATCCCTGAGCCAGTCAGCTAATTCAAGAAGCTCTCTGGTTGTTGCGCCAAACTCACGTACTTCCTGCCGGCTGCCTTTTCTAAAGCAGGCAACGATGAGTTTTTTGTGAACATCAATACCACAACAATTGTCGTAAATTTTATCCATAATGGCACCTCCGTGGATGAATTTACGGCACGGTACTCTGTCGGTTATCATTTTACTGTACGTCTTTTTGCCATAAGAGGCTGGACAGATGGTGGTGCAAATGAGAGTACCTGAAATCAGTTT
>OBJQ01001081.1_pt1 | contig 15647 bp, 10 predicted proteins | sample 1519921 | NCBI WGS metagenome assembly OBJQ01 (sample SAMN04209244, study PRJEB22552) | human gut metagenome | biome: gut; material: feces | host: Homo sapiens | place: USA: Oklahoma
AAATTCTTTTATACAAGAGGTTTTGTTTTAGATACGGTATTGCAGTGGTGTGGATTTGAGCTGGATAATCTGCCGTATTGGCTGAAGGATACAAACATTAACAATATTTCCCTGGCTGCAACATCTGTATGGCGTTATATGGGGCAGAACATGGTTCTTTTTATCGGAGCGATCATGTCTGTGGATTCTTCTCTTTATGAAGCAGCAGCGATTGATGGTGCAAGTGGATGGCAAAAATTCCGTTATGTGATTTTTCCAAGTATCAAGACGATTATTGTATTAAACATGATCTTATCGATCACGGGATCGCTGAGTGCTTTTGAACCGCCGTATGTTATCACAAAAGGTGAATTTGGAACAGGAACTTATTTTGTAATTATGGATAAGCTGGCACATGCAAGCCAGAAGGTAGGATTGGCATCGGCAATGGCGGTTGTACTTCTTATTATCATCCTGCTTGTGACATTCATACAAAAAGCTGCATTTAAATATTTCTTCGGAGAGGGTGAGCAGGAAGCCATCCGTACGGTAAGAAAAAGAAAAAAACTGGCGAAGAAAGAACAGAAAGAGCTGTCAGTAAATTTAAACAGGGAGGTGAGCAGAAATGTCAGTGGCAAAGCTTAAAAAAGTAATCTGGACGATTTTTAAATATGCGACACTGCTTCTGGCAATTTTCATAGCAGTGCTTCCGCTTGTATCCTGTGTGATCACAGCATTTAAAACACCGGAAGAGTATGCTTCAACCAATGTGATGCAGCTTCCGCAAAGCTGGACGTATTTTGAGAATTTTATTCAGGCATGGAAGCAGGCCAATATGGCAACAGCATTTAGAAACTCATTTATTATCCTGGTATTTGTCCTTTTTGGTTCAATTATGACAGGTTCCATGCTTGCATATGTGCTGAGCAGATTTAAATTTAAGGGAAATGGACTGATCCGTAATCTGTTTTTGTTTGCAGCGCTCCTTCCGGGAATTGCGATGCAGGTGCCGGTATATCAGATTATGTATACGCTTGGGTGGATCAACAGTCTCCCGGGGTATATTATCCTCATGTGTGGAACGGATGTTATCTCCATTTATATTTTCATTCAGTTTTTTGAGAATATACCAACTTCACTGGATGAATCAGCGATCATGGACGGATGTACCTATTTTGGAGTGTTTTTCCGTATCCTGTTGCCGCTCTTAAAGCCTGCGATCATAACAGTCATGATCTTAAAAGGCGTGGGAACATATAACGAATACTATATGGCGAACCTCTATCTGCAGGATCAGAATTCACTGGTTACAGTGGCAACATCTTTGTATAAATTTACAGGACCGATTGGAAATCAATATAACTATATTTGTGCCGGTGTACTCATCACCATGATTCCGGCACTGATCATCTTTATTTTATGTCAGAAACAGATTTACAGTGGGCTGACACAGGGAGCCGTTAAGGGCTAAAAACAGAAATTATGGAGGAATAAGAGATATGAGTAATATAAAGATCATAGGAGCAAATGTGCCGAATATGCCATGGCAGGACAGACCGGAGGGAAGTGGGAATCTTCCGGTATGGAGATACAATGAGAACCCGATCATCGGACGCAATCCGGCAAAAGGAGTTGCGAGAATCTTTAATAGTGCAGTTATGCCTTACAAAGATTCATTTATCGGAGTGTTCAGAGGGGAGCAGACGAACGGGATTCCATATATTTATCTTGGAAGAAGCAAGGATGCGATTCACTGGGAATTTGAGGAGGATAAGATTCCGTTTAAAGACGAGAATGGAAATGATTTTATGCCGAGATATGCATATGATCCAAGACTGGTTAAGGTAGAAGATACGTATTACATTATGTGGTGTCAGGATTTTTATGGCGCTTCTATCGGAATTGCTAAAACACAGGATTTTGAGACATTTACAAGAATTGAAAATCCGTTTATCCCGTTTAACCGTAATGCCGTTCTTTTCCCGAGAAAGATTAATGGAAAATACATGATGATGTCGCGTCCGAGTGACAGCGGTCATACTCCGTTTGGAGACATCTTCTTGTCTGAGAGCCCTGATATGGTTTATTGGGGCCGGCATCGCCATATGATGGGAAACAACAGCGGTAACTGGTGGGAGAATGTCAAGATTGGCGGAGGTGCAGCTCCAATTGAGACAACCGAAGGATGGCTGTTATTTTATCACGGTGTAACAGGTACATGTAATGGATATGTGTACAGTATTGGTGGAGCAATTCTTGATATTGATAATCCGTCAGTGGTGAAATATCGCTGCAGTACATTCCTTTTGACACCGGAAGAGTGGTATGAAGAGCGTGGATTTGTACCGAATGTTGCATTCCCATGTGCAACGATCCATGATGCGCAGAGCGGAAAAATCGCAATATACTATGGATGTGCAGATACTTATGTAGGACTTGCATTTACGACTGTGGAGGATGTTGTTTCCTATATTAAAGAACATAGTGTTGTTTCTGAAACAGATACTGAGAGCGGAATCCGGTAAGGAGGAGTATGATGTTTGTACAGGAAGTAAAAGATCATCTTATTCATAAGATCATTCCGTTCTGGGAAGGCTTGAAGGATGAGGAATTTGGCGGATATTACGGATATAAAGGGTTCGATCTTGTGACAGATAAGGAAGCGGTCAAAGGGTGTATCCTGAACAGCAGGATTCTCTGGTTTTTCTCCAACTGTTATATGCTGACTGGAGATGAGGAGTTGATGCAGCATGCCAGACATGCATATTGCTTCTTGAAAGAACACTGCGTTGACAGGATTAACGGAGGAATCTACTGGTCTCTGACATATGACGGAAAACCGGAAGACACAACAAAGCATACATATAATCAGGCGTTCGCTATCTATGCTCTTGCTTCCTATTACGATGCATCAAAAGATGAGGAGGCCCTGAAACTGGCGCTGGCACTTCGAGATATTATAGAAGAAAAATGTAAAGATGAATATGGATATCTGGAAGCGTTCAATATCAGCTTTGTGCCGGAGGACAATGAAAAGCTTTCTGAGAATGGTGTCATTGCGGAGAAAACAATGAACACACTGCTCCATGTTTTTGAAGCTTATACGGAGTTGTATCGTGTGACGAAGTTGGATGAGGTGGGAGATAGTATACGTTTTATGCTTGATATCATTGCGGATAAAGTATATAACTCGAAAGAGGGGCGTCAGGAAGTATTTTTTGACAGGACATGGCATACCCTGATCGATCTGTATTCCTATGGTCATGACATTGAGACCGCCTGGCTTGTAGATCGTGGTCTGGAAGTATTGGGAGATCCGGAGTATACCAGAAAGCTCAGTGTGATTACAGAGTCAATCACAAAGAACATTTACGATAGAGCATATATCGATCATTCTCTGGTAAATGAGGCGGAGAATGGTATTGTAGATACGACTCGGGTCTGGTGGGTACAAGCAGAAGCGGTAGTCGGATTTATCAATGGCTGGCAGAAGTGCCCGGATCATATGGAATATCTGGATGCTGCAAAAGATATCTGGAATTATATCAGTACATATCTTGTGGACAACAGAGCAGGATCTGAGTGGTACTGGGCGCTTGACAAAAATAGAAAACCCCATGAAAAGCCGATTGTGGAGCCATGGAAATGTCCGTATCACAATGGAAGAATGTGTATAGAAGTGATCAGGAGGATGCAGAAGCATGCATAAACAGTATTATATAGAGCAGAAAAAAGTAGAAAAGCTGATCAGCAGAAGAAATCAAAAAGCAGATTTCTATAACGGAATTTATGATCGTTACGAGTATCCGGTACTTACAAGAGAGTTTGCACCGGTACACTGGAGATATGATCTGAATGAGGAGACGAATCCTTATTTTATGGAACGTCTCGGTATTAATGCGGTGATGAATTCCGGGGCTATTGAGTTAGATGGAAAGTATTATCTTGTGGTCCGAGTGGAAGGAAATGACAGAAAATCATTTTTTGCAGTAGCGGAGAGCGAGAATGGGATTGATGGATTTCATTTTTGGGATTATCCGGTCGTACTTCCGGATACCTGTCCGGAAGAGACAAATGTATATGATATGCGTCTGACAAAACATGAGGACGGATGGATCTATGGAGTATTCTGCTCTGAGAGCAAGGATCAGGAGAATCCGGATCTGTCGGCTGCGGTTGCGGCAGCAGGAATTGTCCGTACAAAAGATCTGAAAACATGGGAGAGATTGGACAACCTGACTACGCTGCACTCTCCGCAGCAGAGAAACGTGGTGCTTCATCCGGAATTTGTGGATGGAAAGTATGCATTTTATACAAGACCGATGGACGGTTTTATTGAGACTGGAAGTGGTGGAGGAATCGGCTTCGGTCTGTGCGATGATATCGAACATGCAGTAATTGATGAGGAAAAGATCATAAGCCACAGAATCTATCATACACTGACAGAATCAAAAAATGGTGCCGGTGCAGTTCCGATCAGAGGGAAGAAGTGCTGGATTCATATTGCACATGGTGTACGCAATACAGCGGCAGGTTTGAGATATGTGCTGTATGTATTTGGTACGGATCTCCATGATCCGGCAAAAGTGATCGCACGTCCGTCAGGGGTATTTCTTGTGCCGCTTGGAAATGAAAGAGTGGGGGATGTCTCCAATGTAGTTTTCACAAACGGGGCAATTGCAAGAGAGAACGGAGATGTATATATCTATTATGCTTCTTGTGATACGAGAATGCATGTGGCAACAACTACGATAGATAAGTTGGAAGATTATCTGTTTCATACACCGGAAGATCCGCTGCGTTCACCGGATTGCGTGGCGCAGAGATGTGAATTGATCCGAAACAATCTGGAACTGCTGAAATAGAATACAACATATTACGGCGGTCTTGAAAAAGACCGCCGCTATCTGGTTTAACATGTATTACAAAATAGAAAGAGGAATCAGAAGGAGAAGAGAGATGAGAATATTACCGGATCATGAAAAGCTTCAATACAGTGGAAGGATTGACTGGACAGACAGAAAGGCGCCTGTATTTGTATTTCCATGTACTTTTGTGAGAATGCGTTTTACGGGAGAGATGCTCAAGATCTATGTGAAGAATAAAAAAGCATATTGGGAAAATTATCTCGGGTGTATTCTGGACGGGAAGCAGACAAAGCTTCTGCTTCCGGATGATGGGGAAGGGGTTCTGGAGATACCGGTCAGTACTGTAAAAGATGGAGTGCATGAGCTATTGCTGTTTAAGCGTCAGGATTCCTGTCATGAGATAACCTTTTTGGGATTTGAAATTGAAGATAACGGTGAAGTTCTGGAATCTCCACAAAAGTCGAATAGAAGGATAGAAGTGTATGGGGATTCTGTTTCGGCAGGTGAAGTGTCTGAAGCTGTGGAATATACAGGGAAACCGGATCCGGAGCATAACGGGCAGTATTCTAACAGCTGGTATTCCTATGCGTGGATGACTGCGCGCAGGCTGGATGCCGAGATTCATGATATTGCACAGGGAGGCATTGCACTTTTGGACGGTACGGGTTGGTTTCACGCACCAGATTATGTAGGTATGGAAAGTGCATGGGACAAAATACACTACAATCCGGTATTTGGAAAACAGACAGACTGGAGTTTTGAAGAGTATACACCCCAGGTTGTGATCATTGCGATTGGTCAGAATGACAATCATCCGGATGACTATATGAAAGAAGATTATGACGGTGAAAAAGCACTGCATTGGAGAAGCAATTACGAAAAGCTACTTGGCAGGATCAGAGAAAAATATCCAAATGCATGGATCATATGTATCACAACACTGTTGGAGCATGATCCCGCATGGGATCGGTCTGTGGAGGAAGTCTGCAGAAAGATACAGGATGAAAAAATCCGCCATTTTATGTTTCGGCGCAATGGCAAGGGAACTCCGGGACATTTGAGGATTCCTGAAGCAGAGGAGATGGCAGAAGAATTATCTGCATATATTGAAAATCTGGATATTGAGTGGTAATGAAAGAAGTACGGATATGAAGATTTCTGTATCTGAGAAAGGCGGAAAAAATATGTATAAATCAGATCTTACAAGATTGAAAGCATGTATGAGACGGGCGGAAGCCGGAGAGGATGTTACTCTGGGATTTTTTGGTGGTTCGATTACGCAGGACAGCCTTGCTACAAAGCATGAATATTGTTATGCATATCGGGTATTTCAATGGTGGGAGAAGACATTTCCAAAAGCAAAACTGCATTATGTAAATGGGGGGATTGGAGGTACAACTTCTCATTATGGGGTATCCCGCGTGGTAACAGATATGTTGATGTATCAGCCGGATTTTGTAGTGGTAGATTTTTCTGTGAATGATGAGCCGGAAAAATTCTTTCAGGAAACGTATGAAGGGCTCGTTCGAAGAATGCTGACATGGAGTTCGGTTCCGGCAGTTTTGCTTTTAAATAATGTTTTTTATGATACGGGAAAGAATGCACAGGAGTATCACAATCAGATCGGAGAATGGTATCGTCTGCCCTATGTGAGTATAAAAGATACGGTGTGGAAACGAATAAAAGCCGGAGAATTTATACGGGAAGAAATATCACCTGACGGACTTCATCCGAATGACAAAGGACATGCTCTTGTGGCATCGGAGATTACAGCATATCTGGAAAACGTAAGAAAATCAATGTGGGAAGATGAGGAACAGACATCTTTGCCGTCTGCGATGACGGATAATGCATATGAAAGGGCACAGAGACTTACGATCAGGGAAATCTGTCCAAGGCTGGATGGATTTCGGGCAGATACTAACGAGAAAGAAGGGCATCTGGATCATTTCAAGAACGGCTGGATCGGCAGCAAAGAGGGAGATCGTCTGTTATTTGAGACAGAGGCATCTTGTATTGCAGTTCAGTATCGAAAGACAATCCGACACCCGGCGAGAAAGGCAGAGCTGATTCTGGATGGGGATACAAAACATCCGGTGTTGCTGGATGGAAACTTTGATGAGGATTGGGGAGACTGCCTGTATCTGGAGCCGGTGCTTCATCATGGCGAGTATGGAAAACATACGGTAGAGATCAGAGTACTTCCAGATGAGTTTGAGAATGCAGAGCCGTTGTATCTGATGGCTTTGATTATCGCATAGAAAACTGCTGACAGGGAAAATGGAGGAAATGAAAGATGGATGCAAAAAAACGATATGAGGATTGGCTGGAAAATCCGTATTTTGATGAGAATACAAAGAATGAACTGAGAAGGATTGCAGATGACGAAAAAGAAATTGAAGAAAGGTTCTACAAGGAACTCGAATTCGGTACGGGAGGTCTGCGCGGAATCATTGGTGCCGGCACAAACCGGATGAATATCTACACGGTAAGAAAGGCAACACAGGGGCTTGCAAATTTTATCCTCAAAGAGAATGCTGAAAAAAAAGGTGTGGCGGTCGCATTTGATTCCAGAAACATGTCTTTGGAGTTCGCACAGGAAGCAGCGCTCTGCCTTGCGGCAAATGGAATTAAAGCTTATGTTTTTTCATCACTTCGTCCGACACCGATGCTCTCGTTTGCACTTAGAACACTTGGATGTACGGCAGGGATCGTGATCACTGCAAGTCACAATCCACCGGAATATAATGGATACAAGGTGTACTGGGAGGACGGAGCTCAGATTACGTATCCAAAAGATGTGCAGATCATCGAAGAAGTCAATGCGGTAACAGATTATGCAGGTGCAAAGACGATGAGTAGAAAAGAAGCAGAGGCGGCAGGTTTGTATCAGGTAATCGGAGATGAGATAGATGATCAGTATATGAAAGCGTTGAAGTCTCTTGTCATCCATCCGGAGATTATCAGAGAAGAAGCGCAGAACCTGAAGATTGTTTATACGCCACTTCACGGAACCGGAAATATACCGGTACGCAGGATTCTAAAAGAGCTTGGTTTTGAAAATGTATACGTAGTAAAAGAGCAGGAGCTTCCGGACGGGGATTTTCCGACGGTGTCTTATCCAAATCCCGAAGATAAAAATGCGTTTTGTCTGGCATTAAAGCTTGCCAAAGAAAAGGATGCAGATATTGTACTGGCAACAGATCCGGATGCAGACCGGCTCGGAGTGTATGCAAAAAATACAAAGACAGGAGAATATCAGAGTTTTACCGGAAATATGTCGGGTATGCTGATTCTGGAATATATATTGTCACAGCGGAAAGAACAGGGAACTTTGCCCGAAAATGGTGCTGTAGTAACAACGATTGTTTCAGGCAAGATGTCAAAAGAGATTGCAAAGGACTATGGCATGACACTCATTGAGACGCTTACGGGATTCAAATACATTGGGGAGCAGATCAAGTTTTTTGAGCAGAAGCAAGATTATGAATATGTGTTTGGTTATGAGGAAAGCTATGGATGTCTTGTAGGAACACACGCAAGAGATAAGGATGCAGTTGCAGCAGTGATGGCGCTTTGTGAAGTGGCGGCGTACTGCAGACATCAGGGGATTACGCTTTGTGATCAGATGGAGAATCTTTTTCAAAAATATGGATATTACCAGGAAGGGCTTTGTACAGTGACGCTGAAAGGGCAGGAAGGTGCAAAGAAGATCCAGTCCATGATGGAACAAATTCGGGAAAATATACCGGAAAAGGTCGGCGGATTGAAGGTGATGAGGTTTCGGGACTACAGAGAAGATATTGTAAAGGATTGTGTGACAGGAGTACAGACAGTCACAGGACTTCCGAAATCGAATGTGCTTTACTTTGAATTGGAGAATGAAGCATGGTGCTGTATCCGTCCGTCAGGAACAGAACCCAAAATCAAATTTTATATCGGTGTAAAAGGAACCAGTGATGCAGATGCCGCAGAGAAGCGAAAGGTGTTGACAAAGGCAGTGGAGTCACTGGCAGAGTAAATGTATCAGGCAGAGAAATAGAAAAACAGAGGGCACAGGAGGAATTACATATGGGATTTTCTGACAATTTTGTCTGGGGTGCAGCTACCAGCGCTTATCAGATTGAGGGCGGTGTAAAAGGAGCAGGCAAGGGAATGCATATTTGGGATGTGTATACAAAAGAATCCGGAAAGGTATATGGCGGGCATACAGGAGAGACCGCATGCGATCATTATCACCGTTTTCGCGAGGATGTACGCATTATGAAAGAAATCGGATTGAAGGCATACCGGTTTTCTATTGACTGGACACGTGTTCTGCCCGAGGGGACAGGGAGAGTAAACGAGGAAGGAATACGGTTTTACAGCGATCTGATCGATGCTCTGATAGAGAATAATATTGAACCTTATATTACGTTGTATCACTGGGAACTGCCATATGAGCTGTACAAAAAGGGCGGCTGGATGAACAGAGATATTGCGGAGTGGTTCGGAGAGTACGCCGGACTGGTGGCAGAGCGCTTCAGTGACAGAGTAACCCATTTCTTTACATTAAATGAACCCCAGTGTTTTGTAGGTCTTGGTTTTCTGACAGGGGTACACGCGCCTGGATTGAAGTGCCCTGTACGGGATACCTTTGAAATGGCGCATAATGCGCTGCGTGCGCACGGCAGAGCAGTTCAGATGTTAAGGCAGCACGCAAAACAGCCATTGACTATAGGTTATGCTCCGACCAGTGGCATCATTTATCCGGCTTCTGACCGTCCGGAGGATATTGAAGCTGCCAGAAAGAAATATTTCTCCATGCCGGAAGATGATTCGAACTGGACATGGAATGTGGCATGGTGGTCAGATCCGGTTCTTCTTGGAAAGTATCCGGAGGAAGGGCTGAAAAAATATGAGAAATATCTTCCGAAGATCACGGAGAAGGATATGCGTCTTATTTCTGAGCCGATCGATGTGTACGGGCAGAATATTTATAATGGAAGAGCATTCCGCATGGGCGCAGATGGAAATCCTGAGGAGGTCGGGCGTGTGCCGGGAGCCGGTAAAACTGCGGTCAACTGGCCGGTAACACCGGAGTGTCTGTATTGGGGGCCTAAATTTCTTTATGAGAGATATAAGAAACCTATATATATTACAGAGAACGGAATGGCATGTCATGATGTTGTGTCATTGGATCAGAGAGTCCATGATCCGAACAGGATTGATTTCCTTGCCAGATATCTGCATGAGTTGAAGCGCGCCGCAGAAGAGATTGATCTGCGCGGATATTTCCAGTGGTCGCTCATGGACAATTTTGAGTGGGAAAAAGGCTATGCGGAGCGGTTTGGTATCGTATATGTTGATTTTGAAACACAGGAGAGAATTTTAAAAGATTCAGCATACTGGTACAGAGACGTCATTCAAACAAATGGAAGGGATCTTTAAAAGAGGAGTGAGAGTATGAGCGTTTTAAAACTGAAGCCGAGCTGTAAGGATTATTTGTGGGGCGGACACAGGCTTGTGGAAGAATACGGAAAAGAATATGACGGAGAAATTCTTGCGGAGACATGGGAATTGTCCTGTCATCCGGACGGTCCTTCCACGATTGTAAATGGTGCATATGCAGGTAAAACACTGGAGGAGTACATAGAGGCGGAAGGGAAAGAAGTGTTGGGAACCAACTGCAGGAGGTTTCGTGATTTCCCCATTTTGACTAAATTTATTGATGCAAAGCAGGATTTATCTATTCAGGTTCATCCGGATAACAGATATGCCCTTAAAAATGAAGGGCAATATGGAAAAACAGAAATGTGGTATGTAGTGGATGCCGGAAAAGAAGCGTTTCTTTATTATGGATTTAAAAAAGAAGTCAGCAAAGAAGAATTTGCAAGAAGGATCCAGGAGGACACACTTTTGGAAGTGCTCAATGCAGTACCAGTACAAAAAGGAGATGTTTTGTTCATAGAGTCGGGTACGATTCATGCAATCGGAAAGGATATTCTGATTGCGGAGATACAGCAGAATTCCAATGTCACTTATCGGGTTTACGATTACGGGAGAGTGGGAAAAGATGGGAAAAAGCGCGATTTGCATATAGAGAAGGCAATCGCTGTTACCAACCGAGTGCCTCTGATCAAAAGCAGGAGCAGTTATCCCCATGTGGCAGACTGCGATTATTTTACAGTAGACAAGTTGAATCTGGATGGCCGGATGATGTGCAGGGTGGAAGGCACTGTTTCAGAGGAATCTTTTGTCAGCATACTGATCCTTGACGGAGAGGGAGTTGTCTCATGTGGAAATAAAGTGTCTTATCAGAAAGGAGACAGTTTGTTTCTTCCTGCGGGAAGCGGAGCATATGTAATAGAAGGAAGCTGTGATGCGCTGATCACAACAATCCGTGCAAAGGCGGCACCGGTGCGGATCGGTATTGACATTGGTGGAACAGACACAAAAATCGGGCTTGTGGATGTGCACAACAAGCTGCTTGATTCTGTATGCATTCCGACAAAAGCAGAGCGTCCGGCAGATGAAGTAATCCGTACAGTGGCAGAAACCGCACTTTCTATTCTGGATAAGAACGGGATTGCCATGGAACAATGTGTTGGCGTTGGAATCGGTGTTCCCGGAACCGTAGACCGTAAGAAAGGAATCGTCCGCTATTCTAATAATATTCGTTGGGAAGACGTGCCGCTGGTAAAGGAGATGTCAACATATCTTCCGATTCCGGTGGAAATTGCAAATGATGCGGATTGTGCAGCGTTAGGGGAGACAATAGCAGGAGCAGGAAAAGAGTGCAGTGATGTGGTTATGATCACACTGGGAACTGGTGTTGGAGGCGGAGTAGTTCTGGATGGCGAGATTTATGAGGGCAGAGGAATCGGCGGAAGTGAACTGGGTCATATGGTGATTGTGGAAAATGGAGAACCTTGTACCTGTGGGCGGCGAGGATGCCTGGAGGCATATGCATCCGCAACTGCACTGAAAAGAGAGGCAAAACGCATCTCTAAAAAAGAGTTGACCCCATCAGAAATTTTTGCTCTGGCAAAGCAGGGAGATCCGGCCATGAAAGAAGTAGTAGAGACCTATATCCGCAGGCTTGGTCTTGGAATCGTAAATATTGTGAATATCTTTCGACCGCAGCTTGTGTTGCTGGGCGGAGGAATTTCCGGACAGGGAGAGTCTCTTCTTGTACCACTTCGCAGGATTTTAAGAGAAGAGTGTTTTGGCGGAGAAAGGGGAGATGTTCCGGAGATTGAAGAGGCTGTGCTTGGAAATAATGCGGGTATAATAGGTGCGGCAGGCTTGCTGTAGGATCATTTTTAAGGGAAAGATATTTTGACGGGAAATATGTGAATGAGCGATCCGGATAAAATAGGAGAAAAGTTATGAAAAGAAAAATAGTTACGAAATTGATGGCAATCGTTTTGGCGGGAGTGCTTTTAACGGGATCTGTAACTCCTGGTTTTCATATGTCGCGTGTACAGGCGGCGGAAGATTTGTTCAATACAAGGTATGATTTTAATTTTGAGGATGGAATAGAAGGTTGGTACTATGGAGAAGGTTGGGAATATCAATATAATGGAGCCAAGCCAACGCTAGAGTCAGATACAGAAAACGGACGCATGAAGATAGCGGTTGATTTCAGTCAGGATGCAGACAAGAACTGGAGCAATATAGCAGCATGTTGGAAGAGCGAAGAGGGGATCGATCTGTCTGGTGTAACACAAATTTCTATGGATATTTGGTATGAGACAGAAAAACTGACAGAAGGAGAATTGAAGCTGGCGTTTTATTCCAATTGTGGAATCGATGTGAACACAAGTCTTATCGATGTACAGGAAGAGGAAGGAACAGGATTGACAAAGGCGAGGGCAGTGTTTGGCTTTCCTGCAATTGGATCTGATGCGGTCACAGATCTTGCAGTCAAGATTGTAGGATGCAATACCGGATATTCTGGAGCAGTATGGATTGATATAATATTCAATTTGAGGCAAAGGACAGTGAAACAGGAGATGAGAGCGAACAGCCGGATACAAGTGTCGATTCCACACTTGCAGCCAACAGTGGGAATCCGGTAAGTTCAAATGGGAGTGCATTGACAGTGGTTAAAAAGGATGGAACATCAGAATCAGGAGAATATGCTTCATCGGTTTCAATTACAGATCCATCTGCAACAGGAGAGACAGTGGCACTTTATCAGTATCTTCAGGCAATGGGAAAGACAGATAGCATCATCTATGGGCACCAGAATGATACATGGCATAAGGCCGGAAGTGCAGAACTTTCTAATTCAGACACTTATGATGTAACAGGTGCATATGCAGGAATTGTAGGTATGGATACGTTATCGGTTACAGGAAACGAATACAGTGCTGAAAAGTACAACAGTGAGATGGCGGGAAAACCGGGATTTGAGGCGGTAGATACACAGGGGCAATCAATAGAAGAAGCCAACGTGGAGGCTGCGGCTAAGCTTGCAAATTACAACATTGCCAATGGATCAGTCATTACACTGTCCTCTCATACACCAAACTTTTCTCTGGTAAAAGAAAATCCAAATTATGATCCGCAGACAGATCCTTCCTATGCAAAATATGATTTTTCTGTATATACGCCGAACACACTGACCGGAGATACAATGAACCAGATTCTTCCGGGAGGAAAATATAATGAAATATTTAATGCATATCTTGATATGATCGCTGATTTTGCGGGCCGTGTAGATGGACCGGTAATGTTTCGACCGTTTCATGAGGCAACGGGCAGCTGGTTCTGGTGGGGCGCTGCGTTTTGTGATGCAGAAACATATAAGAGCGTATATAAATATACAGTAGAATATCTCAGAGATAAAAAAGAGGTACACAATTTTCTTTATCTGTACGGACCGGGGAGTGAGGCGGTTTCAGAAGAAGAGTATGGAATCCGTTATCCCGGCGATGAATATGTGGATGTAATCGGGTTCGATATGTATGATATGGATCCCGTGGATGATAAAGAAGAGGTGTGGTTTGGAAATTTAAGGAAGCAGCTTGAAATAGTACAAAATTTTGCTGATGAACATGGAAAGCTTATGGCAGTGACAGAAACAGGACTTGCATGCAGCAGTGCGGATCCCGGACATAATCAGACAGTTCTTCACGAGACAGGAAACAAAAATCTTAATTGGTATAATATGGTGCTGGATGTAGTGTCAGAAAGTAATGCATCTTATTTTCTTCTTTGGGCAAATTTTGGAAAAAAGGACGGGTATTATACACCATATGTAGATTCCGTGAACAATGACGGAACACTGCATGGTCACGAAACACTCGATGGGTTTATAAGCTTTTTTAATGATAATCGTTCAATTTTTGCATCGGATCAGAAAAATATTCTTGCCAATATTAATGCACCTGAGGTTCAGTCACCGGCAAAAGGAGTATACGGTTATATCACGGCTCCTGTGGCGGGAAGTCGTATACTGGAGCCAACGCAGCTTACTGCACAGGTAAATGGCAGTTCAGAAAACTCGCAGATTGCGTTTGTATTAAAAGGAGAGACAGAGCAGACGATTACTGCAGAACTGAAAGATGGTACAGCAGTGGCTCAGTTGACAGCAGAAACATTAAAGAGCCTGGGTGAGTCGGCAGAAGGTACGCTTGAACTGACAGCAGACGGACAAGTGATCGCATCTATAGGTGTACTCTATAATATTGCGATACCAGAAGAAGATCCATATGAAATTGATGGATTTGAAAATTACTATGGTGTGGACAGTATGCTTACAAATTACTGGGCAGTGAATAAAGATACCGGATGCACCATTAATCTGGCTTTGACAGCAGAAAAAGGACAGGTATTTGACGGCAAGTATGCGATGAAGTTTGTATATAATGAGACATCGAACGGATGGGCGGGAGCTACGATTTCAAAGGAAGTTAACTGGTCTGACTGTGATGCACTTCAATTCTATACAATACCGGATGGAAAACATCAGAAAGTAGTTATCCAGCTGACGGCAAATGGTAAGGTATATGAAACATATTTGAACGAATATGAGGCTTATGCGGAAAATGATGGCACTGTTCCAATCAAAGTGACGATACCATTTACAGATTTTGTAGAGAGAGATACGCAGGGAAATCCGGCAGGAGGACTTGCACAGGATAAGACAAGCATTACATCCTTTGGACTGTGGGTAAATGCAATTCCCGGAACAGATGCAATCGGAGACGATGGTATGGTAACAGGAACGATCATTTATGATAAGATTACAGCAGTATCATCAGGCGTTACAGAGGCTATTTTTGAAAAAGCTGAATCAGGAGATTCGGAAGTGGAAAATCCGCAAACAGAGGATCCGGAAGCAAATAGTGATGAAAATGGAAGTCAGGAACAGAACAGTACGTCGGCTGCTGGTCAGGATAATGGGAAACATATAGACAAAACAAAACCGATTCAGACAGGAGATGATATCAATTATATTCCATATGCTGCGGCTTTGTTTGTGGCAGGAATTGCAGCTCTTGGAGCAGTGATATACAGAAAAAAGAAAAAACATGGATAAAAACTGAAAAATCCGGTCAAGAGAGCAGATTCACCTATGGCGCAGTGATATGCTCCTGACCGGGTCTTTTTTGTTATACGCAATCTGTATTTTTACCTGCATGATTTGCATAAGCAGAACTTCCGGAAATAAAATGTTCCTTTTGAATCAAAAAAACCTCCGAATAGCCAAAGGTAATCCGCGTTTTTTGCATTCTATATAATAATTAATCCATATATCATCAGGGATTTTTGTTTATTTCAAAATAACAAGACTTGTTTTATATGCAA
>OBJQ01001083.1_pt1 | contig 15601 bp, 13 predicted proteins | sample 1519921 | NCBI WGS metagenome assembly OBJQ01 (sample SAMN04209244, study PRJEB22552) | human gut metagenome | biome: gut; material: feces | host: Homo sapiens | place: USA: Oklahoma
CTATTTTCTTTTCTCAAGTCAGAATTGGACAAAATGGAAGAAGGTTTAAAATTTACAAATTCCGAAGTATGTATATGGATGCGGAAGAACGAAAAAAAGAATTGATGAGTCGAAACGAAATGCAAGGGTTAATGTTTAAAATGGAAGCAGACCCACGTATTATTGGTAGCGGATCAGATGGAACGAAGAAAGGACTGGGTTGGTTTATTCGAAAAACTTCTCTGGACGAATTTCCTCAATTCTGGAATGTTTTAAAGGGTGATATGTCTTTAGTAGGGACAAGACCACCCACAGTAGATGAATGGAATCAATATGACTATCACCATCGTGCACGTATGGCAATCAAACCGGGTATTACAGGTATGTGGCAGGTAAGCGGAAGAAGCGATATTACGGATTTTGAAGAAGTTGTACAATTGGATAGAGAATATATTGAAAACTGGAGCATTGGATTGGATATTAAGATACTTTTGAAGACAGTGCTGGTTGTTTTTAAAGGATCTGGGTCGAAATAAAGAAAGAGAGGTTATATTGTGAGAATTGCAATGCTGGGACATAAGCGAATTCCTTCCAGAGAAGGTGGAGTGGAAATCGTTGTAGAAGAGTTATGTACCAGAATGGTGAAATTGGGGTATCAGGTTACATGTTACAACCGAAAAGGACATCATGTCAGTGGAAAGGATTTTGATCAGGAGATTGGAAAGACCTATCAAGGTATTCGGATTAAAAATGCGTTTACGATTGATAAAAAAGGAATTGCAGCAATGTTAGCCTCTGTGACAGGGGCTTTTGCTGTTGCTTTTGGCTCATATGATGTGGTTCATTTCCATGCAGAAGGTCCTTGCGCTATGCTGTGGCTGCCTAAATTATTTGGAAAAAGATGTGTTGCCACCATTCATGGTTTAGATCATCAGAGAGCAAAATGGGGGAAATTAGCAAGTACCTATATCATGATGGGTGAAAAATGTGCAGCGAAATATGCAGATGAGATTATTGTACTTAGTAAAGGCGTGCAGGATTATTTTATGGAGACATATGGTCGTAAAACGAACTTTATACCTAATGGTGTCAACCGACCGATAAGTCGTGAAGCAAACATAATCAAAGAAGAATATGGATTAGAAAGAAATGACTACATTCTTTTTCTGGGAAGACTCGTTCCAGAAAAAGGAATTCGTTACTTAATAGAAGCCTTTCGTCAGGTAGATACGGATAAAAAATTAGTGATTGCAGGAGGTAGTTCTGATACCGATGCTTTCGCGGAGGAATTGCGAGAACTGGCAAAGGGAGATGAACGTATTCTTTTTACTGGGTTTGTACAGGGAGAAAAATTAGACGAATTGTATAGCAATGCATATGTCTATACTTTACCAAGTGATCTTGAGGGAATGCCGCTTAGCTTATTAGAAGCAATGAGTTACGGAAATTGTTGTCTGGTGTCAGATATTGAGGAATGTGCGTCTGTGGTAGAAGACCACGCAGTCGTATTTCAGAAGTCCAATGTATTAGATTTAAGAGATCAACTGCAAAAAGCCTGTGATCATCCAGAAGTGGTTCGGCAGTATCAGATGCAGGCAGCAGACTTTATTTGTGAGAAATATAATTGGGATGAAGTTGTAGAGAAAACATTAGAATTGTATAGAGGAAAAAGAAAATGATTCGAGTATTACAGTGTGTAAACGATATGCATCGTGCAGGGTTGGAAACGATGCTGATGAACTACTATCGAAATATTGATCGGACAAAAATTCAGTTTGACTTTTTAACGCATAGACCGCATAAAAGTGATTATGATGATGAAATCATAAGCATGGGCGGAAAGGTATATTATGCACCAAGATTATATCCACAGAATTATCCAAAGTATTTCAAATGGATGGAACAGTTTTTTAAAGATCATCCGGAATATCAGATCGTGCATTCTCACATTGATGCAATGAGTTACCTGCCGCTGAAGGCAGCGAAAAAAGCGGGGGTTCCGGTTCGGATTGCGCATAGTCATAGTACGTCTATTGATAGGGATTTTAAATATCCGTTAAAACAATTTTATCGTTATAGAATAGGATCTGTTTTGACAGATGAATTTTCTTGTGGAAAAGCTGCAGGAGAATTTTTGTTTCGTAATGATCAATTTACATTAATTCCAAATGCAGTAGAAGCAGAATGCTTTTATTACAAGGAATCAATTAGACAAGAAATGAGACAAGAGCTTGAAATTTCAGAACAGACTTTTGTTATGGGACATGTGGGAAGAATTTCTTATCCGAAAAATCATCGTTTTTTAATTGATATTTTTAAAGCACTCCATAAAATTGTGCCAAATTCGGTGTTGCTGATTGTTGGTACAGGTGATATGGAAGATGAGATACGAAATTATGCAAAAGAAAGTGGAGTAAATGATGCAATTCGTTTTCTGGGAAATCAAAATGATACAGCAAAATTTTATCAGGCATTTGATGTATTCATGTTACCCTCCTTATTTGAAGGTGTCCCACTTGTAGGTGTAGAAGCTCAGTTCGCAGACCTTCCTTGTTTCTTTTCGGATAAAGTTCCAACAGAAGTTGGTTTTAGTGATAAGACACATTTTATGAAATTAAATCAATTGCCAGAAGAGTGGGCAAGAGAAATTGCAAAAGTTGATATTTCTAATAGAAATTCTAATCGCACAATTTTGACAAATGCGCATTATAATATTCAGACGGCACATCAGACATTAGAACAGAAGTATTACGAATTGTTAGGAAAAACACAAAGGGGTTAAAAGGATGGCAGAAAAACATTCCAGTTTAAAAAGAATTACACATAGAATATCAGAAGAGTTGGGAGCAACAAGAAGAATTGCGAAAGTAACATCATGGAAAGATGCATGGATTACGTTACAAGCTAAATTTGATATTCAGGTTATGAATCGTAATGGATATCAGGAAAACGAAAAACAAAAAAAACATTTAATGAAAAAACATGAAATCATGTTAGAGTATTATCAAAAGACCTTTCAAGATTTTTTGAATCAATATGATTTTGACAAAAATAAGGTCAATCAGCAGAAAGATTCAAAATATTCAAATTGTATTTGGGTATGTTGGTGGCAAGGTCTGGATAGTGCACCAGAGATCGTAAAAGCTTGTGTCGTATCTATTCAAAAAAATGCAGGAGAACATCCGGTTATTCTTTTGACGGAAGAAAATTATAAAGAATATGTTGATATTCCGGACTGGGTAGAAGAAAAGAAAGAAAAAGGAATTATTACTCGAACAAATTATTCGGATTTATTAAGATTATCTTTGTTGGCTAAACATGGAGGTATGTGGTTGGATGCTACATTTTATTGTACAGATACGATACCGGATACATATTTTCGGATGCCGATATGGTCGATTAAAAGACCGGATTATGCACATGCTTCTGTTGCATCTGGTTTTTTTGCGGGATATTCTTTGGCATGTAATGAGCAATCACGGTGGATGTTTGCTACAATTCGCGATTTCTTTTTGAATTATTGGAAACATAATGACACAATGGTTGACTATTTAATGGTAGATTATATGATTGTTTTAGCACAAAAAATGGATCAACGAATTGCAGATGCATTTTCTCAAATTCCAAGCAATAATCCTTTGTGCGATGAATTAATTAAAAATCTGAATCAGATATATGATGAATTGGTTTGGAATAAATTAAAACAGGATACATTTTTATATAAACTGACATGGAAGCAAAGCTTTGCTAAGACCAAAGATGGAAAAGAAACATTCTATGGTAAATTAATTCAAGAGTAAAAATAATTTTGGGAGAAAGTAAATGAATCCGAAAGTAAGTATAATTGTTCCAATATACAACGTAGAAAAATATTTAGACAAATGCGTAAATAGTTTATTACATCAAACATTAACGGATATTGAGATAATATTAGTAGATGATGGATCACCAGATTTATCTGGGAAAATGGCGGATGATTATCAAAAAAAATATTCCAATATAAAAACGGTACATAGAAAAAATGGAGGATTAGGACCAGCGCGAAATACTGGAATAGAAAATGCAACAGGAGATTATATAGCATTTCTTGATTCGGATGATTGGGTACAGGAAGATATGTACGAAAAGTTGTATCGCGTTGTACAGGAAACAAACGCTGATATCGTAGTTAGCGGACATTGCGATGTTGCAAATGATGATGTTGTTTTAAGAAAACAACATCCATTACGCGGTCAGATATATGATTCATCGGAAAAAATTTACGCGGTTAGAAAAAATCTATTTGGTCATAGTCCGGAGGATCAAGAGGTGGAAGCGTTTCCTATGTCGGCTTGTATGTCATTGTATAATAGAGAAATGCTAAATAAAAATGGTATTCGTTTTGAAAAAATTTTGTCAGAGGATACTATTTTTAACATCGGTGCATATAAGGTTGCGAGAAAAATTGCTTTTACAGAGTATACAGATTACTGTTATCGTAAGGAAGGGCAAGCATCTATTACGCAAACTTTTTCAAAAAATAAAATCAATCAATATAGAGAATTTTTAGTGAGATTATTTGAACTGGCACAGCAAGAAGATGATAATGATTGCGTGTTAAGAGCAAAAAGAATGGCAATTGATTATTGTCGAGTTTTTGTAAGAATTGTTGATAATAGTAAATCGTCAAAGAGAGAAAAGAGATCTTACATCAAAGAGTTTGCGGAAGATCCGGTAATTCAAAATTTGTGGAAAGAATATCCAGTTCAGACACTTCCGTTTCAACAAAAAATTTTTCAAAAATTTATTGAAAACCATAATTATAGATTGGTGTTATTATTAAATAATGTACGACAAGAAATGTCAAAGCATCGTCATTAAGCATTTAACGTGTATTAGGAGAGGAACAGGATTATATGAGACGAACATTAACAATTAAATTGCCAGCTAAAAATAAATTGCTTGTATATTGTCAATTTATTCTTGTTATGATTATGTTCTGGCTGAGAGATGTATTGCATTTTCCGTCAGCAATTACGTATGTAACAGACGTTATACTTTTATATGTATTATTTATGAAATTTCCACTAATTCGTAACAGGGTAAAACAAGCAAGTTGCAGATGTCAACTTAAAATAGTTGGATTAATTGCTTTATGTATGATGATAGGAGCCATATTTAATTTTGTTTCACCAATGTTGGTTTTATGGGGAGCACGTAACAATTTACGCTTTTTTGCATTTTTCTTTGTTTGTGTTGGCTTGTTAGAAGAAGTAGATGTTGACAAAATTATAAAATTGTTTAAGGTGTTTTATTGGCTGAATGTGCTGATGTGTCTGTTTCAACATTTTGTACTAGGATATTCCAATGATTATCTTGGGGGCTTCTTCGGCATATCGCAAGGCTGTAATGCATATATTAATATAATGGTTTGCATTATATTAGCGATTACTTTTGGAGAATATTTTGTTGGAAAATTGAAATTAATTCGATTTGTTCCATACATTATTACGGCATTATTATTGGCTACGTTGTGTGAATTAAAGGTACTGTATATAGAATTTGTTATGATTGCAGTTGTAACTATAATATGTACAAAACCTTCATGGAAAACGGTTGGGATTTGTACTTTTTCATTAATCGGTTTTTTAATTGCGATTCAATTAATGATACGTTACAATCCGAATATTTTGCAGATGTTTACAGACCCAGATTCTATGGATTATTATTTAAGCGGAAATGGATATACCAATTCTGGAGATTTAAATCGATTTAGTGCAATTCAAGATATCCATGATATGTTTTTTGATGGAAGTCTGTTTCATTCTTTATTCGGATTTGGTTTGGGAAATTGTGAGTATTCCAGCTTCAGTTTTCTACAAAGTGATTTTTATAAAAAATTTAGCTTCTTGAATTATCGGTGGATGACGCATGCATGGGTATATCTGGAACAGGGAGCAATTGGCTTAATATTATTAATAGTATTTTTTGTCTCTATTTTTGCTTACGTTATTTATAATCAGAAAAAGATCCGGAAAGAGATTCGAATTGCAATTATGGCATTTTTGCCTACATGTTTTTTGGGAATAATATATAATTGTGCATTGGAAATAGAAGCTTGCTATTTGATCGCAATTATGTGTGCAATACCATTTGTTTTAGTGAAATCTAAAAGAAAAGAGGATATCAGACAAAATGAAACAATTTATCAAAAAACTGATTTACAGAGAAAAATATAATTCAGAAACGTATGTGGATTTTTTGCGGAAACAAGGTGCAAAAATAGGAGAGCGGGTGAATATTTATGCTCCAAATAAGACAATCATTGATATGACAAGACCGTGGTTACTTGATATAGGCGATGATGTGCAAATTACAGAAGAAGTTACAATTCTGACCCATGGATATGATTGGTCTGTTCTAAAAGGAGTATATGGGGAAGTCCTAGGTTCATCGGGGGGGGTGAAGATAGGAAATAATGTATTTATCGGAATGAAGACAACGATTCTGAAAGGCGTTCATGTCGGTAATAATGTAATTATTGGAGCCAACAGTTTGGTTAATAAAGACATACCGGACAATTGTGTAGTGGCAGGAAATCCAGCAAAAGTGATTATGACCTTAGAGCAATATTATGAAAAGCGGAAAAAGGCGCAATTAGAAGAGGCAACAGAACTAGTACGATTATATCGGGAACGGTATGGAACAGATCCGGATGATAAAGCTTTACATGAATTCTTTTGGCTGTTTTGTGATGGAAAAGATGAATTACCGGATTGTTGGGAACATATGCAAAAATTAGTAGGAAATGAAGAACAAACAAAAAAAGTATTTGCAAGGCATAAGAAAATATTTATGAATAAAAAAGATTTTTTAAATTATATAAAATAGGAGAATGATCTAGTGAAAAAAGTAGGTATCTTATCTATGCAGAGAGTTCAAAATTTTGGATCTCTATTGCAAAGTTATTCGTTAAAAAAGATGTTGGAAGAATTAGGTGCAGAAGTACACTTTATTGATATTAAAAAAAATGATAACGACAATGCGGTAGTAAAAGAATTTTTGGCAGTATCTGATGGTGAAATGGAAGCCAATTATGGATTTTTGTCAAAATTGAAGAAGATTGATAGGTATGCATGGAACCGATTAAGAATACGATGGATTGCTGATAAACAGGATGTTTTGTTTGAAAAATTCAGAAACGAGTCATTGCAAATGAATGATAATAATAATGAAGAATCTTATGATTTGTGTGTAATAGGAAGTGATGAAGTATTTAATTGTATGTCACCATCTCCCTGGGGATTTACAAGTCAGTTATTTGGTAATGTGAGACAGGCAAATAATGTAATTACATATGCGGCTTCCTGCGGAGCAACGACATATGAACAGCTAAATCCGGAGATGATAAAAATTATTAAAAATGCATTTCAAAATGTTTCGGGATTTTCGGCAAGAGATGAGAATACGAAGAATTTTATCAGTCAATTAACAGATCAGCCAATTGAAGAAAGTTTGGATCCGGTTTGGGTTGGTGATTTTGATTCGGAAATTAAGGGTGCAAAGATAACAGTGGAATTACCGGAGCATTATTGTATTGTTTATTCTTATTATAATAGGATCCATAATAGAGAGGAAATTCAGGCAATTCAAAAATTTTGTATGGAAAAAAAACTTGTTCCGGTTGCAATTGGTGCACCACAGATGTGGCTGAAAAATTATGTAGCCGTATCACCATTTGAGATGTTTAAAATTTTTCAAGCTGCGGAATTTATTATTACTGATACATTTCATGGGACGATTTTTTCGGAAAAATTTAATGGACACTATGCAGTATTGTTACGTGAGAGCAATAAAAATAAATTGGGTGATTTAGTAAGAAAAATAAAAGCAGAAGATCATGTGATTCCGGATTTTAATCATCTGAACGATGCATACAATGCCTTTAATGATCGGGAAAGTAGTAAGCAACGACAACTTGAAGAAAGAAAAAAAAGTTTGGATTATTTGAAACAATATGTATAAATGCTTTAGAAGAAAGCTAAATAAATATGGAGAAATAGAGATGAACAGCGAAAGTAGAGGAAAATATTTATTTAAAAATACATTTATTTTTACAATAGGTAGTATAGGCACTAAACTAATTACTTTTTTTCTAGTGCCATTATATACATATATGCTGACATCAAAAGAATATGGTGTAGTAGATTTAATTTCAACAATCAGTATGGTTTTGGTACCTGTTCTTGTTTTGAATATTAATGAGAGTGTGATGCGCTTTTCTTTGGATAAAGATGCAAATTACAATCAAATTATGAGTGCAGGATTGTTGAGCTTATTCTTGGCTGTAGTTGTTGGAATTTTAATTTTTCCAATTTCTGGAATGATAAGTGGAATTCAACAGTATGCAGGTTATTTATATTTTTATACAATATCAAGTGCTGCATCACAATTGTTTTTATGCTACTTAAGAGGAAAAGAAAAATTAATGCATTACGCATGTGGCAATATTTTAAACACATTTTGTGTTGCGATTTTAAATATTATTTTTCTTGTAGTATTAAAGGCTGGAATTCAAGGGTATTTAAAAGCATATATTATTGCTAATTTTATTACGGCTTTATATGCATTTGCAGTAGGAAATGTTAAAGAAGTTCTAAAACATTTTCAATTAAATCGAAAATTAACATTTGAAATGCTAAAATATTCTGTTGTATTAATCCCGAATGTGTTTATGTGGTGGATTATGAATTCAGCAGACCGAATTGTTGTTACAATGTTTTTAGGGGCAGCAGCGAATGGAATTTTTGCAATTGCGTATAAGATTCCGTCTCTGATGTCAACGGTTGCAGGCATTTTTAATCAGGCATGGTCATATTCAGCTATACGAGAAGACAATAGTGATGATATAGAGAAATATACAAATTCAGTTTATAGAGGATTATTTTTTGTAGTATCCGGTTGTGCACTTGGCATGATGATGGTTCTTAAGCCATTTTTATCGATTTATGTTAGTGATGAATATTTTATAGCATGGAAATATGCACCATTTTTGATCATCGGATTTGTCTTTCAAACATTATCTACTTTTTTGTCAACACCTTATACAGTCAATAAGGACAGTAAGGGATTTTTGTTTTCTGCTATGACAGGGGCTATCGCAAATATTGTTTTGAATATTCTACTGGTGTTTAAGCTTGGAATTTATGGAGTTGCATTTGCAACGTGTGTTAGCTATATAGTGGTGTTTCTATATCGTATGGTAGATACAAAAAAATATGTACGTGTGTATGTATTTGACAAAAAATATTTACTAGTCTTTGGGATATTATTTCTACAGACTATGATTATTTATTTAAACAATCTCGTAAGTCAGATTGTTTTAGTAGTTCTATTCCTGATAGGTGTAATAGTGCAGTATAAAGTATGGTTACCTGTTTGGAGACAAATTACCAGTAGGCTAATAAAAAAAAATAGAGGGGCTTAGAAAATGTTGAGAAAGGAATATAAAATGCAAAAATATGTATGTGATTTAAATCACTGTGCTGCCTGTGGAGCATGTGTAGATATTTGTAAAAAAGAAGCTATCACACTTGTAGATGAGTTAAAACATGTAAATGCAGTTATTGATGTTGAAAAATGCGTGGATTGTAATGCATGTCATATGGTATGCCCGAATAACCATCCTGTAACATTTCGTAAGCAACTCGCGTGGTATCAGGGATGGAGTTTGGATGCAAAAGAGAGAACTGAAAGTTCCTCGGGTGGATTTGCTATTGAATTAGGAAAACAATTCATACGAGATGGAGGGATTGTTTGCAGTTGTTTATTTGAAAATGGTGAATTTGTTTTTAGACTGGCGAAAAAGGAAGAAGATATTAATCTTTTTCGAGGATCAAAATATGTCAAAAGCAATCCAAAAGGAATTTATAAAGAGATAAAAACGCAATTGAAAAATGAAAATAAAGTGTTATTTATAGGATTGCCTTGTCAGGTTGCAGCAGTTACAAATTATGTAGGAGATAAGCTAAGAGAAAAGTTATTTACAGTTGATCTGATTTGTCATGGTACACCGTCCTCTAAACTTTTAAACTTGTATTTGAAACAGCATGGAATGGAGAAAACAGATATTAAACATATTGCATTCCGATCGGAGAATAATACGTTTAATTTACAAGTAAATCATCAGAATCTTGAAGATTCGCGGATCCAAGATCGTTATACGATGGCATTCCTTTCCTCACTTACATATACAGAAAATTGCTATTCCTGCAAGTATGCACAGGAAGAAAGAATATCTGATATTACGATTGGTGATTCATGGGGGAGCAAATTGGCAGAAGAGGAAGTAAAAAAAGGAATTTCCTTAATTCTTTGTCAAACAGAAAAAGGAATACAATTGGTCAAAAATTTACCGTTTCATATGGAGGAGGTAGATTTGGACAATGCAGTAGCAAATAATCATCAGCTTCATCATCCGTCAAAGGCTCCTGACATGAGAGATTTTTTCTTTGATAAGATAGAAAAAGGAAAAAAATTTGATCGGATTGTTGCAAAAATTTATTCAAAGGAATGTATAAAACAAGATATAAAAAAAATAATGAAAAAATTTAAATTATATTAACCGTGAAATAATGTAAAATGGCGTGTTTTTAGCAAAACATGATACAACATGGAGAATTAATGAAACACAAGAGAAGGGATAGATTAGAAGATAAAATATAATAGGATACACTAAAATTAAATATTTTGAGAAAATATGGAGAGTGAAATTAGAAATGGAAAGGAAAGTATTAAATAAAAAGATAAGCACATATCTAAAGGCTATTGCTATTGTGATGATGGTATTTCATCATTTTTTTGCATTTCCGGATCGATTGCTTCAAGAAGATTTGTATACGACCTGGAATCTGGGGGGGGGCAAACCTTTTGAACAATTGATTGGTGAAATGTGTAAGTTATGTGTGTGTATTTTTGCATTTATTTCGGGATACGGAACATATATTTCGTTTAAAAAATATGAAAGATTTAGAGAGAGAATAATCTATTGTTTGAAAAAAATATTTAAGTTGGTGGGAATGTATTGGATAGCTTTACTATGCTTTTTTCTTCCACTTCTTGCACTTTTTCAAAAGGTCACGTTTTCACAAGTTGTGTCTAATGTATTGCTGGGAAGTAATTCTATGATGCATGTGGCGTGGTATGTCAGATTTTATATAATAGCATTGCTGGTATTGTGTTTGTATTCGGCGTTAGAAAATAGAAAAAGCAGTTGGATTTTTGATGTTGTGATGTGTTTTATTGTTCCGATTGCTTTGGATGTGCTGATTCCAGGAAATGAAATTTCACATTATTATCCAATTTTTATGTTGGGCTATATTTTTTCAAAATATAATTTATACGAACGATATGAAAGTTTTATTAAATCAAACATAGCAAGATCGGCGGCAAGTATAGTTGTACTTTTAGGATTACTGGTACTTCGTTTGAAAATAGGAGACATGATCTGTCATGTTTCAATGATTACTTTTATTGGGCCTGTTTTTTGTTATGTATTAGCCTTCGTCCTGAAATGGATTGCTAAGTGTAGATGGATAGAAAAAATTTTGCTTTTTCTGGCGCAGTATAGTATATGGTATTGGTTCCTTCATGCAATTTTTCACGAAGGAATTTTACCAATACAAAAGATCGGATATTTGCCCCATAATATATTTTTAATTGTGATATGGGTGTTTATCATATTGACGCCAGTAGCAGTTTTGTTGCAATATATTTATAAAGCATGTTTGAAATGTATAGAAGTTGTATTCATAAAAAATATAAAAATCAACAAATAATAGCATTGGCTTAGTACGAAAATAATAAGTCGTAATTAAGAGATAGGTAGCTATCATGGAAATTATAAAAAGTATCATTAGTAACGTATTGACTGCTTTGTATGAACCGTTTGGGTTTGCCTTGATTCTTACAGTATTATTTTTGTTTGTCTGTATGTATGCAAGGGAACATGGTTGGAAAGAAATTGTAAAGAAGTGGATAAATTGTTTCCGAACGAACAGGGAGTTTCGGATTGCATTTTTCCTGATTTTTTATACGGCAATGATTTTGTTTCGTACATTATTGAATCGGAACTTATGGGAAAATCCACTCTCGGATGTAATCGGAATTTGGGGACTATATGATAAGGATGGAAAAATGACAACAGAAGCAATTGAAAATCTGGTGCTTTTTATACCTTTTTCGATTTTCTTGCTTTGGAGCAGATGGGAAAAAGGAAAAAGACAACAGATTTCATGTAAAACAGTTGTTGCAAAATCCGGTAGTATCGTGTTCCTGTTCTCTTTGACAATTGAGTTTGCACAGCTTTTCTTTCGGCTGGGAACATTTCAGTTGTCGGATCTCTTTTATAACACCCTGGGCGGTGTGATTGGGGGAGTGCTGTTTTATGTAGGAATAAAGTGCTTTAACAGAATGATTTCAAAATAATACAGAATAGAAAAATAATATTAAAATAGTACATTTATTTCTATTAGTAACATGGTAAAATGATAAATATAAAAATAACATTAAGGGAGAAACCGCGAAATGGAAAGAAAAACATCATTATTAATCATGGCTGCAGGTATCGGTTCCCGATTTGGCGGAGGAATCAAGCAGTTAGAACCAGTTGGTCTGCACGATGAAATTATTATGGATTATTCGATTCATGATGCTTTAGAGGCAGGATTTAACAAGATTATTCTTGTGATTCGCAAAGACATCGAAGCTGATTTTCGTGAGCGTATTGGAAATCGGTTGGAGAAGATTTGTGGAAGGCTTGGTGTAGAGCTTGCTTATGCTTTCCAGGATATGAACGATGTACCGGGGAAAGTTCCGGCAGGGCGCAGGAAACCTTGGGGTACCGGTCAGGCGGTTCTTTCGGCAAAAGAGTTGATTCAGGAACCATTTGCAGTAATTAATGCAGATGATTATTATGGAAAAGAGGCACTGAGACAGCTTCATGATTGGCTTGTATTAGACCATGCAGATACGGCTATTGCTATGGCTGGTTTTATTTTGAAAAATACCTTGTCAGAAAATGGTGGTGTAACAAGAGGTGTTTGCAAGGTGAAAAGGGAACATACTCATATTGTGGATGTAGTAGAGACCAGTAATATAGTTATGACGGAGAATGGAGCAGAGGCAGATGGAGTTGCTTTGGATTCAGAGTCTTACGTTTCTATGAATATGTGGGGATTTCCGGCAAAAGAAGGATGTGCACCGGCATATTTGAAGGTATTGGAAGAAGATTTTAAGACATTTTTTGAAAAAGAAGTTCCAGCAAATCCATTAAAAGCAGAATATCTCTTGCCTATACATATTGGTGGACGTTTAAGAGAGGGAAAATGTTCTGTGAGAGTTTTGGAGACCAAGGATAAATGGTTTGGCGTAACCTATAAAGAAGATAAAGAGCTGGTTGTAAATAATTTTAAAAAGTTAATTGCAGACGGGATTTATCAAGAGGAACTGTACTCTGATTTGAAATAGACGATAGAGGCACTTTCGGAACCAAGAACTGGACAAACAGGAGGGCAAAGGCTTTATCATAGCCGAATAGTGTTTATAGGTCGAATGCGATGAAAGGGTGAATAGAAGTATGAAAAACAATAGAAAAAGAATACCTGTATGGGCAAAAATAGTACTTATTGTATTAGCAGTGTTATTAGTTGTAGGTGTAGCAGGTGCAGGATATGCTTGGTCTAAACTGGCTAAAATCAACAAAGCAGAAGAAGTAGAAAAGGTAGAGCCGGAGGAAGAATATTTCGAGTCGGACGAAGAAGAAAAAGGCTATGAAGAAGTGAACCCTGAAGATGTTACATGGTCCAGTAGTGAAAAAGTATTTGGAGATGACAATGTATTAAACCTTCTTCTGATTGGGCAAGACAGACGCCCCGGAGAAGGACGAGCGCGTTCAGACTCTATGATGATTATGACCATTAACAAGACGGATAAGACGATTAAATTGACGTCCCTAATGAGAGATTTGTATGTACAAATTCCGGGATATAGTGACAATCGAATCAATGCAGCCTATGCCTTTGGTGGAATGGAGCTTCTTGATGCAACCATTAAGCAAAACTTTGATATTGATATTGACGGCAATATTGAAGTGGATTTTTCGGGTTTCCAGAAGGTGATTGATGCCATTGGCGGTATTGAATTGGATATTCACGAGGATGAGATAAAGGTATTAAATGATTATGTGAGAGAACTGGATAAGATGTCTGGTGAAAGTGAAAATGCCAACATAGTTACGCAGGCAGGAGTTCAACACTTAAATGGGCTTCAAGCACTTGCATATTCCAGAATTCGTTACGTAGGAAATGGAGATTTTGGACGAACAGAACGTCAGAGAAAGGTTTTAATGGCGGCTTTTGATAAAGTGAAAAACTCTGGCTTGAGTGAGATGTTAAAGCTTGCAGATACTATTTTCCCATTGTTGACCACTGATATGAGTAATTCTGATTTAATCGGAGTGGGTGTGGAAGTTTTGGGAATGGGTGTCGGTGAAATTGAAACGCATAATATTCCTGAAGATGCTTCTTTTCGATATGCCAGTATTAGAGGGATGAGTGTTTTGGTGCCGGATATTGATAAGTGCAGGCAGGTATTAAGACAAGTAATTTATGGCGAGTAAGTGGTGACAGAAAGGTATTCCTATAGGGGTATCTTTTTGTAATTATAAAATTAAGCACTTACAGTAATTTTGATGTAGATAGTAAGCGCTTAATTTTCAGGTGTCGCTAGAAAAATATCCGACTACTTTTCTGCAGTCGGAGTACCTTGACAATTCACATATGATTGATTATTCGTCGGAGCTTTCTACCCGGCGTCTGAGTTCTGCTTTGACATCTTCGTTCCATGGCGCCAGCTGATCCAGTTCTTCGTCACTCATACTATCATTAGGCTGTTTCTCTAACAGGTAGGTCAGATAGTGATAGACGTTTACTCCATTTGCCTTTGCCATTTCTACCATGGTATATACAATGGCACTGGCCTGTGCACCGTTCGGAGTATCACAGAACAGCCAGTTTTTACGGCCTACCGTGAATGGGCGGATCGCATTCTCGCTAAGTTATCTTCATATATGAATAACTCAGCTTATCCTCAGTTTATTTTTATCCTCATCTTTTGCCAAAATTAGCTTAAATATCAGGGTAATTCAACAAAAAGATGAGGATAAATAAATTATCTCAGACCAAACAATCGGGCCAGTTCATCTTCATTATCAGGCCACATCGCTTCTTCCACCTCAACTGTGGTTGTACTGTTATCCATGGCAGTTCTAATCATCTCCAATGATGGTCTTGCATAGATACGTGTTGTTTGAGTTGATGAGTGTCCAAGTATTCTGGAAACCAGCTCAAGATCGACAGTACTCTGATATAAATCTGTCGCTCTGGTTCGCCGGAACATATGCGGATGAACTTTTTGAGGTAGGTCTGGATGTTTGTTTCGAATCATATCTGCATATTTATTGATTATGCGTTCTACATTGCTGGGAGACATCTGATGTGGCTGCCCGTGTATGATTGTGTAAAACAGGTAATCCATTGTCAGAATAGACTCCTCATGGTAATACCTCATGTATCGTTTTATGTGA
>OBJQ01001085.1_pt1 | contig 15599 bp, 10 predicted proteins | sample 1519921 | NCBI WGS metagenome assembly OBJQ01 (sample SAMN04209244, study PRJEB22552) | human gut metagenome | biome: gut; material: feces | host: Homo sapiens | place: USA: Oklahoma
TTTGCGGACATTTAAGAAGATATAAAAAGATAGTTAAAAAGATATATATAATTTAGGAATACAATTCTTAATAATCCAGGGATGTTTTTTGCTTACAATAATGGTATTGCAGCTACAGCATATGATGTAAAGATTGAATATGGAGACATTTGTCCGTATATAACAGAGATCACTTCATTACAGATTGTTAATGGAGGCCAGACAACTGCATCTCTTGCTGCAGCAGCAATTAATGATAAAAGTAAAGCCAATGGACTAAAAGATATTTATGTTCCTATGAAGCTATCGGTTGTTACACCAGAAAAAGCTATGGAGCTGATTCCCAATATTGCGAAATATGCCAATAAACAGAATAAAGTCAGTGATGCAGACTTCTTCTCAAATCATGCATTCCATGTTCGTATTGAAGATTTGTCGCGTCGCATATTAGCACCTGCTGTAATGGGGAACCAGTTTGGCACACATTGGTATTATGAACGTACACGAGGACAGTATAATCAGGAACAGGCAAGAATGACTAAGCAACAGAAAGATAAGTTCTTAATCCAAAATCCGAAGGCACAAATGTTTACAAAGACAGATCTTGCGAAGTTTTATAACATCTATCGGCAGTTACCACATCAAGTAAGCACAGGCGCCCAGAAGAATTTTATTCGATTTGCTGAATGGGCAAGTGATGCGTGGGAGAAGAACAACACTGATTTTAATGAGTCATTCTTCAGAACAGTGATATGCTTAAATATATTGTTTAAAAAGACTGATTATTTGGTAAAGCATGCTACTTGGTATGAAATGGGTTACAAAGCTCAAGTAGTAACCTATGCGTTATCTTATTTGTTTTATGTGATTGACCAGAATCCGGAGGATGTGGCTCTTGATTTCCGTTCCATTTGGAATAAGCAGGATATTTCGCACGTTTTAGAGGTGCAGCTAGAGAGGATAGCAGAAGCCATGTATAATCATTTAGTTTCACCTAATCGTGATGTTGAGAACGTTACTGAGTGGGCAAAAAGAGAGGCATGTTGGAAAAAGGCAAAGCAGTTGGATGTTACTTTGAGTAAAGAGTTTTTATCAGAGCTTGTATCGAAGAGTGAAGAAAAAGAAGATAAAAAAGTTGCTGGCAAGGAGCAAAAACTCTACAATAGTGCTTCTATGATGATCGAAGTTGTTAATTATGGTGTAGAAAATTGGAAAGCTCTTCTGGCGTGGGGGACCGCTAATCACATTTTTACACCTCAGGACATTTCTTTTTTGAGGGTTGCAGTATCAATGGAAAAAGGAAAAATTCCTACAGAAAAACAGTGCCCTAAGATTATACAGGTTCTGGAAAAAGCAAAAGCAGAGGGGTATCCGGGAGATGCATAGTGTTGAGAAAATAGAAGCAAAGAGTAAAGTTGTTTTGGAAGGAGGTGTGTATCGTGCCTAATTATCTGGATCTATTTGCTGGCGCTGGTGGTTTGTCTGAAGGTTTTATCCAAGCAGGATATACACCAGTTGCACATGTCGAAATGGATGAAGCGGCATGTTTCACTCTAAAAACAAGAACGGTGTACCATTGGCTTAATAAAAATGACAAGCTGGGGGTTTATAAGGAATATATCTCGGGAGAGATAACAAGAGATGCTCTATATAAAATTGTACCAGAACAAGTACTTAATACGGTTTTAAACTATGAAATATCAGATGAAAAATTACCAGAAATATTTGAAAGAATTGACAATATTTTAGGTGAGAACAGGTTGGATCTAATTGTGGGAGGTCCTCCATGTCAAGCGTACTCTTTAGTTGGTCGTGCACGTTCTGAAAATAATATGGTTGGAGACAAGCGCAATTACCTGTATAAACTATATGCAGAATTTTTAAAGAGATACCAACCAAAATATTTTGTGTTTGAGAATGTTACAGGGTTATTATCTGCAAAAGAAGATGACGGTACTTTGCATTTGGATAATATGCGAAAATTATTTAAGGAATGTGGTTATTCTACGGAATACAGGGTGTTAAAAGCTACTGATTATGGAGTACTCCAGAATAGAAAAAGAATTATTCTTATTGGAAAATACGGTGTAGATGAAAAGCAGTTTTATCCAGAGATTCCAATTGTAGATACAGATGGAATTACAGTTTCGGAGATTTTCCAAGATCTTCCTCCGCTACATGCAGGTGAGGGTATTTATGGTCCTGTGGATACTTTACGGTATGATGGAAAATATCTTTATGATATGGGAATAAAGGATGTGGATTATGTTTCTTTCCATAATGCAAGACCACATACGGAACAAGATTTAAAGATATATAAATTGGTTGCAGAAACATGGAAAAAATATCATAAACGTATTGATTACCCTGATCTTCCAGAAGAACTCAGGACTCATAAGAATGTTACAGCATTCTTGGATAGGTTCAAAGTGGTTGCAGGGGATCTGCCTTTCTCTCAGACTGTAGTTGCACATGTTTCGAGAGATGGTCATTATTATATACATCCTGACGAAACTCAGAATAGATCGTTAACTCCACGTGAAGTTGCCAGACTCCAGACATTTCCGGATAGTTATTATTTTGAATCCAAAAAAGCGGCACCAGGTAGAACGGCTGCATTTCGCCAAATTGGAAATGCGGTTCCAGTACGTTTGGCATATAGTGTTGCTAATGCATTGAAAAACAAACTGGGATAGCGAGTAGTGATATATGGATGTACATGATAAAAAAACAAGAAGCTATAATATGTCACAAATAAAAAGTAAAGATACAAAACCAGAAGAAATCGTTCGAAAATATCTTTTTAAACAGGGATTTAGATATCGAAAAAATGATAAACGTCTTCCAGGGAAACCAGATATTGTTTTACCCAAATATAAAACAGTGATTTTTGTTAATGGATGTTTCTGGCATGAACATGAAGGGTGCAGGTACTTTGTATGGCCGAAAAGCAATACAGAATTTTGGAAAGATAAAATTTCAAAAACTGTAGAGCGTGATAAAAAGAAAAAAATGGAACTTCTCAACTTGGGATGGAAAGTAATAGTTATTTGGGAATGTGAGCTTAAACCTGCAGTCAGAGAAGAAACGTTACAGCGCATTTGTAATGAATTACGAAACTAATCTATAAATGCTGTGTAGAATGCGAGTAAACGCTCTTTTTATGATGACATGATAATTTGAGAACAGATAGCAGTAATCAAAGATAGTAAAATGTGGACAAACAAATACAATTTTATTTATGAAGTATTTGTTTGAAAAGGAATTTGAAGAATTGAAATAAAAATAATAAAAAGAAGGTGCATTATGGCAAAGATGACACAGGAATTAATTGAAAAACTTTATACGTTAGGAAAGAACGTATATGAAAAAAATGAAGATATAGGAAAGGCAGTTTCTGTAGTTCTTGCTGAATTTCCAGAATTGATTTCTGAGTCGTCAGCAAAATTTTATATTGGTTTAGTAAATGAACTGATTATAGGTAAAGGTTCTACATGGAATCAAAATTCAGATCTGCTCGTTTACTATGTAGAAAAAATATATACAGATTATGGAAAAGATTTCGCTGAAAACGCCTATCAAGGGGCTATAAAATTTGCTCTTTCAAAGAGTAGAGCACCTCTGATTCAAAAATTAAATGAAATCAAAGATATATATGGATTGGAAGCAAAAGATGTTAAAGAAGATGAGAAGCCAACGGATATTTGGTGGCCATCTTTGCAAAACTACACACCGGGGATTTCAAAAGAACAGTGGATTAAGTTACTTGAAGATCCAGAAATAATCGGTCCTGTGTGGGGCGAAGCTCTCGCAATGTTTTACACAGAAAAAGAAGGAGCTACATGTAAATTCATTGAGCAAAAATTTGATAAAAAATCAGGTTCTGTAAATCCAACATGCATGAATTTGGCTAAATGCATACATGAGAAAACATCTTGTCCATTAGCGGAATCTGAAGACGAACCGGGACGAAATAGATATTGGTCTATTTTGTTCCAAGGTCGTACAGCTAAAAAATACGAGCCGGGAACGTGGGTATGGAGACTTCGAGATGAATTATTCGATGCATTAACGGAAGTTAATATCCTTAGATTTTTAACTAAAGGTGGTGGGGAAGAAATGAAAACCAAGGATATCCTTGAGCAAATTAAAGATTACATAGCAGCAAAAGGCTTTACATACAAAGATAGCTTGGTTGAAAATTTTTACCTCAGCTTGAAATCTAAGCCTTTTGTTATCTTAGCTGGAACTTCGGGAACAGGAAAGACAAAACTTGTTAAGTTATTTGCGGAAGCAATTGGTGCAAATTATAAGTTGGTTTCTGTTCGTCCTGATTGGTCAGACTCATCGGATTTATTTGGACATGTAAACTTGCATAAAGAGTTTGTACCGGGCGCAATTATTGACTACGTAAAGCGTGCTGAAGGGGATCCAACTAATTCATATTTCCTCTGTTTAGATGAAATGAATTTAGCAAGAGTAGAGTATTATTTGAGCGATTTCTTATCCATCATTGAAACCAGACATAGAACGGGGAATGGAATCGTAACAGATGAGATTATACTCGATAAGACTGCTGAAGAGAAATATGGAAAGGTGATCTTGCCAGATAACTTATATGTAATCGGAACTGTAAATATGGATGAAACAACATTTCCGTTTAGCAAGAAGGTATTAGATAGAGCGAATACAATCGAGTTCTCATATGTGGATTTGATTCCGGAATTTGATGAGGAATACGATTCCGTAGACGCTATTCCTCAAAAAAATGACTTTTTAGTTACGGAATATCTTACTTTGAAATCTGATGTCGATGTAGAAGACAAAGATCTGATTATTCAGATTTGTCAGGAATTACAAGATATCAATGAGACCCTGAAACAAGCAAATGCTCATGTTGGGTATCGCGTGAGAGATGAAATTGTTTTCTATATGCTTAACAATAATGATGCGGATTTATTGAAAGATGAAGAAGCATTTGATTTTGAAATTATGCAGAAGATTCTTCCTAGAATTCAGGGAAGTTCCGGAGCGGTTAAAGAAATGCTTTGTGAATTATTTAAAAAGTTTGCAGGTGATTATACCGGACTTAGTCAGGCGTCTGTAAGTGAGCAGATGCAGGAATATATTAACAGTAAAAATTGTAAGTATCGTCGTAGTGCGGAAAAGATTTGTTACATGATGAGGAGATTTGAAGAGGATGGCTTTACTTCCTACTGGCTCTGATAAGCTGCTTGAGATAAGAACTAATAAGGTTAATGTTGTAATTAAAAGTAAAAAGAAGATAACTGTGCTTCCTTCAAACGAAGCACGGTCTTCTTCGCTTGCAATAAACGGTTATAATATTGAACGTGTAAAGATTGAAAATCAAGGAATCGAAGAATTATATCAAGATACAAAAGGATATTCTGTCCAACAGTTATCTGTTTCTCCATTATTTTTTGAACAAACAGATTATGAGCTTATTATCAAATCTAGGAATAATGAATCAGTTTCATTCTGGAATGAAAATTATCTCTTGCGAGAGAAAGTAGGACCGGTTACTGATGACGATAACAGTTTGATCAGTGGTATCATTAATTTTGGAAATGAAGTCGGATATTCGGATTTTGAAATCAATGTGGATGGAAGAAAGCATTTGGTGATCCGTATTGAGGTTTACCCTACAAAGATATCTTATAAAGAAGATTATCAAATGATGATGGCTGATGTTTCAGAAATGTGCTATGCATGTGCAATTGATTTTATGCAGAAAACATATCAGGAATTTCAGATTAGTGATAAGCAGAATACTGTACCGGCAATTTTCTTCCAAATTATTTCGGCAGTATTTGATAAATATATCAATGCTGCACGTAGAATTATTTCAGTGCCACATCACAAATTAATAACGGAGCATACTGTTGTTCCGGAACATAAGGCAAGAAGAACAGATAAAATGTCTGAGAAATGGTTAATGAAGAATCAAAATAATATTGCAGAAACTGCGACAGGATTTGATGTTTCCAAGGTTCTTGCTGTTAAGAAGATAATTACATACGACACAAATGAAAATAGATTTGTGAAGTTTATTTTAAGAATAACGATTAGAAAGATTGAAGATTTTTTGAATCGATATCTCAATAGTTCGGTAGTGGTAGAAGAAACAATTGTCATCAAAGCAAATGAAATGATTTCTTCTATTCGTGGTGCGTTAAATACATCTTTTTTAAGAGAGGTGTCGGATTTTAATACACTTCCAAGTATGTCTTTGGTGTTCAGCAGGGCACCTGGATATCGTGAATTATATAAATATTATTTGATGATGCACCGTGGACTAGCTGTCAACGGAGATATATTCAGAATCTCTGTAAAAGATACAGCGCAGTTGTATGAGTATTGGTGTTTCATCAAACTGTTTAGTATTTTAAAGAAAGAGTATAAGCTGATCTCTCCGGATGTGATTAAGGTGGATAATAGTGGAATTACAGTGTCGCTTGTAAAAGGCCGCAAGTCAGAGGTATTATTCATTAATCCAAAAACAGGAGAAAAGATCAGATTAGTATATAATCCGGCTGAATCTAAGACACAGACGGTAAATCAGAAGCCGGATAATGTGTTGGAACTCGAAAAGTTGGGAACGGAAGTTTCCTATAAATATGTGTTTGATGCGAAGTATCGTATCGAAAATAATCCATCAAATGCATTTTATCCGGATGAGAATCCTGGTCCGAAGGTGGATGATATTAATACAATGCATCGTTATCGAGATTCCATCGTTTATGAAAATAAATTATCAAAGTTTACTTTTGAAAAGACCATGTTCGGTGCATATATTTTATTCCCTTATGCAGATGAGGAATTATATAAAGAACACCGTTTTTACAAGAGTATTGATACTGTAAATATTGGTGGTTTACCATTTTTACCGGGAGCAACAACGTTAGTGCAGGAATTGTTGGGTGATTTAATTTCTGATTCTAAAGAGTCTGCCTTTGAAAGAACGACACTTCCTAGAGGTATTGAAGAGAAGCTTGCTACAGTGGATTGGAATAAGAAGGATGTTCTTTTGGGGACTTTCAGAGATGCTCAACAGTTTAAGGTATGTTTTGACAAGAAAATGTACTATATTCCGGCGAAAGAAGTTGAAGATAAGGATCTTCCAATTCATTATGTGGCGTTATATCAAACCATCAATAAATTCGGTGCAGAAGCAGGTATCCGCTATTATGGAGAGGTTCTCAGAACAGCTTTAGTTCGACGAGAATCTATCAAAGAAGTACCGGTAAGAAGAAACAATGGACAAGAATTGTATTATCGATTTTATATTCGTGAATGGAAAGAATTGCAGAAGCCAATTTGTCCGCGTGAAGTCGGTTTTACTAAGAATTATACAAATTTATTCTTATTGGAACATAGTGAATATATTCCAGAATTACTCTTCCAGAGTGAAGAAGAATATAGATTCTATGCGGAATTAAAACGTAATGTAAATTCTGCAGAAATTAATGATGCCGGAGCCAATATCGGATTTGAGCATGAAGATACGAAATTTGTTTTTGCTGGAGGTAATATTCTTGCAATTCATAGAGATGAAATTGTAGAGCAGATTCCGGTAGCGGATTTCTCAAGAAAACCAGCAGCTACATTTAGAAAATTACAGAGAGCAACGGAAAACAAACAGAGTGAGTAAGAGGCGTAAAGTATGGATAATGAAGCAAAATTAAGACCATTATACTTGGCGAAAATCTTATATGAGCGAACAGATGAAGACCATTATCTGACCACAGCTCAGTTAATGAAAATTTTGAAAGAGGAATATGGCATTAATTCTCATAGACAAACTATCAAATCTGATATTGATGTTCTGACTAAATTTGGGATGGAAATCGAGGAGGTAAAGTCTACACAGAACAGATATAATGCCTTCGGTCGTAAATTTGATCAGGCAGAATTGAAACTCCTTATAGATGCAGTGGAATCTTCAAAGTTCATTACACAGAGCAAAAGCGATGCGTTAGTTGAGAAACTTGGCACACTGACAAGTAATTATCGCGCGCAGGAGTTGAATAGAAATATTTCTGTTGAAGGAAGAATTAAGCCTGGTAATGAGAAGGTTTATCTGATTGTTGAAACAATCAATGAAGCAATCAATAAAAGAAAGAAAATTTCCTTCGAATGTTTTAAGTATAACGTAAAAAAAGAGAAGAAACTTAAGCGCGACGAACCATACATCATTACGCCGCTTCATTTGGTGTGGAATGGAGATTACTACTATATGATCGGCGTTTACGATTATCAAAACAGATTAGGTACTTTCCGCGTGGATCGAATTAACAAGATACCTACAATATTGAAAGAAGATGCTATTCCTGCACCAGAAGGCTTTGATTTGAATCAGTACTTGAATACGACGTTCAGAATGTTTAGTAGCCAGCATGAAGAAGTGGAACTGATTTGTGCGAACGAACTTATGGATGCGATAATTGACCGATTTGGGGAAGAGGTCGTTACATATGCACATGATATGGAATCGTTTAGGGCTGTTGTTGACGTGGCTGTGAGTCATGTATTCTATAGCTGGGTGTTCGGATTTTGTGGGAAGGTCAAGATAAAGAGACCAGAAATAGTAAAGAACAAATATTATGAAATGGTTCGTTTTGCCTACGACGATTTGGAGAGAAATTAATAATTTTCTACAGAAGATAAAGATGGAAGGAAGAGTGGGATATGATTCAAGAAGAATTAAAAGTAACCTTCGATATAAATACAATAGATCATCTAGGAGTAAAGTTATATTCTACACTTCCGCCGATGATAGCAGAATTAGTATCGAACGCTTGGGATGCAGACGCAAGAAATGTTTATATTAATTTTGTAAATGAACCGGAAAAAGCAATTACTGTGCGGGATGATGGAATAGGAATGACATTTTCGGAGCTAAACGAACAGTTTTTGAAGGTGGGAAGAAACCGTAGGGTGGAATCATGCAAAGATGAAACGTTAGGTGGAAGAAAAGTTTTAGGGAAAAAAGGTCTGGGAAAACTTTCAATGTTTGGTATTGGCAAAAGAATTACTATTTCTACTGTAAAACAAGGAATAAAAAACACTTTTGTAATGGATTATGAACAATTGAAAGCATGTGAAGAAAATGTCTATAAACCTACTATAGTGGATTACTGTATCCAAACAGATGAAGGAAATGGAACCTCTTTTTTAATAGAAAAGTTGTCCAGAAAATCAGATTTTGATATAGAAGGATTAAAGAGAAATCTTCAAACAAGGTTTCATATATACTCAGAGCAGTTTGTTGTTCATATTAATGATGATAAAGCTTTCGAAATTAATTCCAACGAAATTCCGGAAGATAAAAGTCAATTTATATGGAAGTTTCCGGAGGATTTTGAAAAAGATTTTGAAATAGAAATTGATAAAAATAAAAAGCTGTTTAATTTTGGAAAGCGAAATGGAGTGATAGGTAAAATATATACTGCACAGACTCCGTTGAATAAAGATATTCAAGGAATTGTTTTGTTTTCAAGAGGAAAATTAGTACAGGAACATAGTGCTTTTGATGATAGAGCGAATGATAATTTCTTTCAATATATGTCTGGAACATTTGATGTGGATTTCATAGATGAGAGTTTTGATGTTGATAATTGTTCAACAGATAGAAAATCATTGGCGTGGGATATAGATGAAAATGAAGAATTAAGTCAATTGAAAGAACTGTTGAAGAAAATCGTCTCTATTTCACAGAAGAAATGGAGAGAGCAAAGAAAAGCTGAGAAAAAGAAAAAAGTTTCTGCTCACGGTCAGGATGTAGACGAGTGGTTAAAAACATTGAATCCTGCTGAAAAGCAATTGGCTCAAAAACTTACAAATGCCATTATCGAAAATGACGATATAAGTGAAGCGGCAGCTTCTGAATATATTAGTTGTATAAAAGACATGTATGGATTTGAAGGCTTTAAGCAATTTACCGCGCAATTAGATGAGTTGCAAGAATTGGATAATGCTAATGCAATTAAATTACTTACAGATTGGAATAATATTGAGACAAAAGAATATGCAAAAATTGCCATGGGTAGGATAAAAACTATAGAGCAATTTGATAAATTTATAAGGACCGACGCTTCAGAAAGAGATGTTATTCAGAAATTTCTGGCAGAATTTCCATGGTTATTAGATCCGAAGATGTCTAAATTTGAAAGAGAAGTAACATATACTAATCTGCTTAAAAGACAATTTGCTGATGAATCGAACTTGCCGGAAAGCAATAGAAGAATAGATTTCCTTTGTACTAATAGTTCAGGCGTGATTCATGTTATTGAATTAAAAAGGCCGAGAATTAAGTTAAGAACAAAGGAAATACAGCAAATAGCAGAGTATGTGGAATTTATTAAAAAACAATGTCCTCAATCAACTATTGTGGTTAAAGGATTTTTAATTTCAGATAATATGACATATGAGCCAGGAATGGAAACTATTCGTCAAGCGCTTGAAAGTGCGAACATTTTTATTAAATCTTATTCAGATTTATTGGCTGAGGCGAGAAGATATAATAATGACTTATATAAAATGTACGAAGAGATAAGTGAAAAGAAAACGAAGGAAATAGATGGGGAAACTTAGATTAAAATATAGTTCATTTTTAGTCACTTATTAGAGGGGAAAAGATATGATAAAAAGGGATAAAACAATTCAATATTACAATGATTATGCGGAGCAATTTATTGCAACAACAGTTAATGTGGAATTCCATCATATGCAGAATCGTTTCCTAGACAAATTAAAAGCAGAAGCTTATATCCTAGATTTTGGTTGTGGTTCTGGTCGTGATACAAAATGCTTCTTAGAACAAGGCTATCAAGTAGACGCCATTGATGGTTCCAAAGAACTTTGTAAGATGGCCAGTGAACTTACAGGTATTCAAGTGAAGCATATGTACTTCCAAGAACTATCCGAAGTAGAAAAATACGATGGCATCTGGGCATGCTCATCAATTCTTCATTTGGATCATAATGACTTGGAAGAGGTGATGAAAAAAATGGCATGTGCAGTAAAAACTAATGGAATCATTTACACGTCATTTAAGTATGGTACATTTTCAGGTGAAAGAAACGGAAGATATTTTACTGATATGACGGAAGAAACATTTAATGAATTATTACAGAAGATTCCGGGACTTAATATCGAAGAGCAGTGGATTACTTCAGATGTTCGTCCGGGAAGAGGAGAAGAAAAATGGCTCAACCTAATTTTGAGGAAAAATTAGAAATAGAGAAATTTCATATTGAATCTACGGACGTTATGACCGGAGATCGAAACAAAAGTAGATTTCTGCTTTATCAGCTGAAGCTCAGTATGGCTCAGGCCAAACAGATTGATATTATCGTGTCTTTTCTTATGGAATCCGGAGTAAGAATGCTACTGAAAGATTTGAAAGCAGCATTGGATCGTGGCGTTCAGATTCGTATCCTTACTGGAAATTATCTGGGAATTACGCAACCATCAGCTCTTTTTCTTATCAAAAAGGAATTAGGCGACAAGGTGGAGCTGCGCTTCTACAATGATAAGGAACGTTCTTTCCATCCGAAATCATACATATTCCATTATGAGAATATGAGTGAAATTTATATTGGTTCATCTAACATTTCCAGAAGTGCGTTGACTTCCGGAATCGAATGGAATTACCGATTCAATAGCAAACAGGATAGTCAGAACTTTAATTTGTTTTATGAGACTTTCGTTGATTTGTTTGAAAACCACTCTTATGTGATTGATGATGAAGAATTGACTCGATATTCCAAGAACTGGCATAAGCCGGCGCTTGCGAAGGACCTTGCCAAATATGATCAAGAAGACCTGGACACAAAGGTTGAAATGCTGTTCCAACCAAGAGGTGCGCAGATTGAAGCGCTTTGTGCGTTGGAGAATAGTAGATTAGAGGGTGCTGTGCGTGGATTAGTTCATGCTGCAACCGGTGTGGGTAAGACATATTTGGCTGCATTTGATTCTGCAAAATATGAGAGAGTGTTATTTGTTGCTCATAGAGAAGAAATTTTAAAACAGGCGGCCACTTCATTTAAGAATGTACGCCATTCTGATGATTATGGTTTCTTTTATGGAAAACAAAAGGATACCGGAAAATCAGTGATTTTCGCTTCTGTGGCAACGCTGGGCAGAAGTGAATATTTGACAGAGGAATATTTTGCTCCGGATTATTTCACGTACCTGGTGATTGATGAATTTCATCACGCAGTTACGGATCAGTATCAGAGAATCGTTAATTATTTTAAGCCACAGTTTATGCTGGGGCTTACAGCTACGCCTGAAAGAATGGATGGAAAATCTATTTATGAGATTTGCGATTATAATGTTCCGTATGAGATTACTTTGAAAGAAGCAATCAATAAGGGAGCATTGGTTCCGTTCCATTATTATGGCATTTACGATGAAACAGATTATTCGACTCTTCGATTGGTAAAAGGCCGATATGATGAGAAGGATTTGAATGATAAATATATTGGCAACGTGAAACGATACGATTTGATTTATAAATATTACAAGAAATATCGTTCAAAACGTGCTTTGGGATTTTGTAGCTCAAGAAAACATGCAGAAGAAATGGCGAAGGAATTTTGCAAACGAGGTGTAAAATCTGTAGCTGTATACAGTAATGCTGATGGTGAATTTTCAGAAGAAAGAAACCAAGCCATTGAAAAATTAAAGAACCAAGAAATACAGGTTATTTTCTCTGTTGACATGTTCAACGAGGGGGTGGATATCGCATCTCTTGATATGGTTATGTTCTTAAGACCGACAGAATCACCGACAGTATTCTTACAACAGTTAGGACGTGGGCTTCGTACATATAAGGGAAAAGAGTACGTGAATGTTCTTGATTTTATCGGAAATTATGAAAAAGCTGGACGAGCACCGTTCTTATTGAGTGGTGGTGCACGTACCGGAGAAAGAAACGCATACGATTATTATGAAATCGAATACCCAGATGATTGTATCGTGGATTTTGACATGCGATTGATTGATCTTTTCCGGGAAATGGACAAGAAGTCATTATCTATTAAGGAGAAAATCACGCAAGAATATTATCGTGTGAAAGAATTGTTGGATGGAAAAGTACCGACACGAATGGAACTGTTCACTAATATGGACGATGACATTTATGAATATTGCATGAAGAATTCCAAGGAAAATCCGTTCAAGCGATACATGGATTTTCTTTATGAAATACACGAATTGTCGGAAGAAGAAGTTCAAGTTTATTCTGGAATAGGCAGAGAATTCTTACAGCTGATTGAAACAACAGATATGCAGAAGGTTTATAAGATGCCAATTCTGTATGGATTCTATAATGACGGAAATGTAAGACTGACTGTTACAGATGAGGAAGTGCTTGAAAGTTGGAAGAAATTCTTTAATCGAGGAACAAACTGGAAGGACTTTCCGAATGTAACATCTTATACGGAATATCAAAAGATAACCGATAAGCAGCATTTGAACAAGGCGAAAAGTATGCCAATTAAGTTTTTGAAAGCTTCCGGAAAGGGTTTTTTTGTGGACGAAGATGGATATGCTTTGGCGATTAGGGAAGACCTTGCTGATGTTATTGGATTACATGCTTTCAAGGCACAGATGAAAGATATTATAGAGTACCGGACGATGGAGTATTATCGAAGACGGTATGTGGAGAAATAAAACGAATACGGAATGTGTATTCGTTGATAATACTTAAAGAATATCAATAGAAGGAATGTGGAGGAAGAAGTAATGATTTTGTCTGATAACGAAACCAAAGTGGATTTACTTAATAATGAGGCGATAGCCAAAACAATAGTTTCTCTTATAGAAGAAAGTAAAGATCAGCCGATTTCTATTGGTATTCATGGAGACTGGGGTGCTGGTAAATCCAGTATTCTGGAAATGGTTGAAAGTAAAGTGGAATTAGCTTCTTCAGAGTCTAGGAAGAAGTATTCATGTATCAGATTTAATGGTTGGAAGCATCAGGGATTTGAAGATTCAAAAGTTGCTTTAATGAGTTCTATTATTTCGGAGCTACAACGAAAAGAAAAACTTGGAGTTAAGGCAAGTGGAATTTTAGAAAAACTTTGGAAAAATATAAACTGGATGTCTGTAGCTAAGACGGCAGGAAAAACTGCGTTAGGAATTGCTACAGGTACTGCACCACTTACCTTACTGTCTTCGGCGTTGGATGTTTTAAAAACAACCGCAAGCATAGAAGATGGAATTCAGGGAGCGATTGAATCTATTGGAGGCTATTTAAAAGACGCAAAAATCACAGAGGATACCTCTAGTAATAAAGAACTTTCTGAATTCCAGAAAAATTTCGCTGAATTACTAGAAGATGCGTCTATCGATAAACTTGTCGTATTGATTGATGATCTCGATAGATGTTTACCTGAGGTGGCGATTAGTACGATGGAAGCTGTGCGATTGTTTATGTTTACTCCTAAAACTGCATTTGTAATTGCAGCAGATGAAGGAATGATTCGTTATGCAGTAAAAAAACATTTTCCAGACGCAACAGACGAAAATAAGTATGATGCTGGAGAAGTTTTTGTGAATAAATATTTAGAAAAGTTGATACAAGTTCCGTTTAGAATTCCAGCATTAGGAGAAGTTGAGGCGTGTATATACATAATGCTCCTTATGGTAGGATCAGTTTTGCATGATGAAAACGAAAATTATAAAAAATTGAGAGAAGAGGGATTGTCAAGAATTAGGAAACCTTGGAACGTAAAAAGTCTTACAGTAGATGATGTTAAAACACTTCTTGGAAGTGATTATGAGAAAACATCTAAAGAAGTATTAATAGCCACCCAAATATGTCATTTATTAGCGCAAAATACAGATGGAAATCCAAGAAAGATAAAAAGATTTGTAAATATGCTTTTGTTACGCTATGAAATTGCTAAAAACCGTGGTTTTGGAGATGAAGTTGAACTTGCAATCTTGGCAAAGATGATGTTGGCAGAATATTATGAACCAAATTTTTACAAAGCATTGCCTAATCATTTGGATTCTGAAGGGAAATGGAATGAAATTCCTGAAATACTTGCTGATATAAAAACTATGGTTGAGAATGATGGCGAGATAGAAAACAAAGAAAGATGGTATGATTTAGATAGAATCTCCGAATGGATTTCTACAGATCCAGATATTACAGATAAAGACTTAAGGCCATATTATTATGCGTCTAAAGAAAAATTTGACTATTTTTCAGGTAAGGTATCGGGAAATAATTTATCAGAACTAGTCGATTTACTTTTTGGAGATGAAATGGTGATTGTAGGTCGTGTTGAGGAACTGAAAAATTTAACGAATCAAGAAGCAGAGCAAGTCTTTAGCGTTGTTGCTCAAAAAATCATGGAAAAGGGTCAATTTGAAACGAAACCAAAAGGCATTGATGGCCTAATAGTATTGGTTCAAAATAAACCGGAACTTCGAAAAAGTTTGGTCGGTTTTATAGATGCTATTCCAGTACCCACCTTTCCGAAAAACAGGAAATGCTTGTGGAACAGATGTGTACGGACATAGCAGACGTAATCGAAAGTGAGGGGGTGTTTTATGAGTAATGCACAGGATATTCCCGTATG
>OBJQ01001099.1_pt1 | contig 15444 bp, 11 predicted proteins | sample 1519921 | NCBI WGS metagenome assembly OBJQ01 (sample SAMN04209244, study PRJEB22552) | human gut metagenome | biome: gut; material: feces | host: Homo sapiens | place: USA: Oklahoma
GGATTTGGTCGCTTCTGTATACCTCCTTGGTCTCACATCTATTGTAACCCAACAATTTACTGCATGAGGAATTTGACTATATGATTGAAGATTTATGAGAACAGAGGCAGATAAAAGACCTGCCTTATGTTCAGGAAGAAAAGGATAATCTTATCAATATAGTCGGGAATATCGTTGGAGAGGTCGATGTAATTGAGAAAATAAGAATGGAGAACCCTTTAAAGTGGCGAACTTCTCCGTAGTTTCCAAAGATGATGAAGGAAACAAGATATATCATAATTGCTCTGCTTATGGAGAAAAAGGCGATATACCAAAGGATTTTAAGCAAGGCGATTTTGTAAAGCTCTTCGGTCAGGAGAGAAAATCTATTGATGATAATGGCAAAGAGCATACGAATGTAAGGATACTTGCTTCTAAGCTCCTAAAAGCCAAAGAGCAGATGAAGAGCCAGGAAGAAAAGAAAGAGTCCGTCCTTGGTGCAATCAAGAAGTTTAAGGCGGAAGAAAAAGCAAAGCCTACTGAAAAGAAAGAAGCTTTCAAAGAAGCGGAAAGATAAGAATTTGTCGGTGTGGTCTTCGGACTGCACCGGCTTTTTTTGTTGTGTTTTGAAGTCGTTTGTAAAATATGCTATAATAATATATGAAAAATCCATGTTTATAGAGTAAAGAGGTGGTTTGATGAAATTTAATTACAATGGTTTATGGAAATTGTTGATAGATAAAAATATGAAAAAGAAAGATTTAATTGACAAGACAGGCATTTCACCAACAACAGTAGCAAAGATGGCTAAAGGTGAAGCTGTTTCCCTTTCTATTTTGGGTAAAATTTGTAAAGAATTAAATTCAGATATAGGAGACTTAATTTGTCTTGATAAAGAGAGATAGGTGATATGGATGATGGAAGATGCTAAACATAATAAATTCAATGCACTTACCCCTGAAGTGCTAAAAGCAAACAAGCAAATATATACGGAAGCGCTTGATTATGCTTTTGGTAATAGCAATATAAAAAATATCGCTATTACTGGTATATATGGTGCCGGAAAAAGTACAGTATGGAATACTTATGTTCATGAAAAGGGATTAAGCAATATAATTACAGTTTCTTTGGGTAAATATAAAAACCATATTAAAGATGATGACTATAGACTAAAAGAAGTATCTTTGATGAATCCTTTAAATTCAGAGTTTGATGATACTGAGAATAAGTGTAGTAATGAAAATCAAAAAGCAGAGGATATAGGTGATGACAATAGGGTGGAAAGACAACTCATCAATCAAATATTATCTCAGATAGAATCAAAGAAAATACCACTTAGCAAATATGGTTTTAAATCAAATAAAAGTATTTTGAGCATATGTTTGCAATCATTGGCGTTTCTTTCAATAATTTGCTCAATATTACTTTGGATAATCAGAGATAATTTTATATCTTTTGTTAATGAGTCGTATAAAAATTTCAATGGCATATCATTGATGTTTTTATGTGCCTTGTTGTTATTTGTACCACTGTTTTATTATTTGTATATATTCAATAGAGGGAACAAATTTAAAATTTCTAAAATAACATTCAAAGGTGCGGAAGCAAATGTTAATGATAATAATAGCGATGAGTCAGTATTAGATAGAGATATTAAGGAGTTAGTTTATTTATTGAGAAGTTCTGATTCAAAGATTGTTGTTTTTGAAGATTTAGATAGATATGATAATGTATCTATTTACACAAAGCTGCGAGAACTTAATTTTCTGTTAAATAAATATGTAAAAGTAAACGATGAAAAGAAAGCCCCGATAAGATTTATATATATGCTTAAGGACAGTTTATTTTACTCTAAAAATAGAACTAAATTCTTCGATTTCATTTTACCTATAGTACCTGTGGTAGATTCAAAAACATCAGAAAATGAACTTATTGAACTTTTGAAAGAAGTAGAGAACGCCCCTGATAGAAGTTTATTGGCTGATATTTTTTTATATGTGGATGATATGAGGCTTCTAAAAAATATAGTTAATGAATATATTGTGTATTCTAAAATTATACCATTAGGAAAGATTGACTTGGAGAATAATAAGCTATTTGCGCTTATTACTTTAAAAAATATATTCCCAAATGAGTTTGATCTTTTGCAGGAAGATAAAGGATTTATAAGAGCTATATTTGATGAGTTAGAGTCCAATAAGAAAAAAGTTGTTAGTAATCTTAAACAGAAGCTGGAGAAAATCGATGAGAATATTAAATTTATAAATAGTAGGATTGAAAATGATAAGTTTGAAGCAATGGCATTGATAATCTCGACTGATGTAAGACCATATGATAATCAATATAAAACAATGCCACAGTTTCTAAAAGATTGGAGTCAAACACCTGATAATAGCGTTAGTATCCAGTATCCAAGTGGAAGTCAATCTTATACTTATAATAATTTTGTAGATAGATATATTCTAACTGATGATGAAAAGAAAGCGTTGGTTGAAAAATTCCCAGAAGACTTCTCTGTTGAAATAAATAAACTTAATTTGGATAGAGAAAAAATAAAAAAACAAGTCAAAGATATTGAGATATGTAGTTACAAAGAAATAATTTCTAAGTTGACCGCTGAACAAAGGGATGAGCTGTTTTCAATTACTGGATTTGATATTGTAGAAAGTCATTATTTTCCTCTAATTAGATTTTTAATTGTAGATGGATTGTTGGATGAAACATACTGGTACTATAAAGGGAACTTTAATGTAGATACATCAAATACACTAAAGCGAAATGATACAATTTATATGAAGGGCTTAAAAGAAGGCAAATCTCTTGATATTTTTTTGGATGTCGAAACGCCTAATGAGATAGTAAACCGCTTAAAATTATCTGATTTTAGTCGTTTCAATATATTGAATAAAAAAGTATTAAAGAGCTGTTTAGAGCAAAACCAAACTAAAAATGTAGTAGCTATTGTTGATTCCGTTGATATAAATGACAAGTATAAGGATTTGCTAAAAATTTTAGACGAGTTTGACTTAGATATAGTAAGAATCTATTCTAATATATTATTGAAAAATAATGTGGATAGGCTTGTTAATACTTTGGAATTTTGCGAAGATGAAAATATTAATACCTTTAAAAATATACTGATTTCAGTTTTAACAAATAAGACTATAGATTTAGTTAACTTAGCTGCATTTAAGACATATATAGAACAAAATGAGAACATAATATCTTTAATACCCGAGGAAGAATTTGATGTTTTCATCGATAATATTTGTTCTGCAGGCATCGAGTTTAAAGATATGTCAGAAGCAAATTGTGATAAAGTGAGATTGGCAGGTGTTGAGCAGATTCATGCATATAAGCTAAATGTCAGAAATTTACTGTTTATAACTGAAACGATATTAGAAAAGACTATAAACTACGGTAGTTTGTTGAGTGAGATTTATAATTCTTGGCAATTATCGTCAAGTAAGGAGTATATTGAGGATAATTTTTCGAGCCTTATATCTGATTATATCGATGAAAACAAGAATGAAAAAAGCTATACTAATAATGAGGAGATACTATTAAAAATTCTTAATTCCGATATTTCTGATGAATATAAATTAGAGTATATAGAAAAGAATGAAACAGTAATTTCAAGGTTAACTGATCTACAAGACGGCTCAGTAACTACAAAAATACTTGATTGCTTATTACGCAAAAATAAGGTTAAGTTCTGCTCAGATAATATAGCCGCATATTGGAATATGAATGAAGAATATAGGGATGATTTCGTTGAATATCTCGATAACAACTTGGATGAAGATAATAATGAAGATATATTAAAAAATAATATTTCTGTTTGTAATAACTTTATAAATAGTCCATTGGTGAGTGATAAAATTTTTGCATTTACCATAAAATATGCGGATGAACCAATAAGTAATGTCAATCATAAACTAACACAAAATAGAGTTAATACTTTAGTTCACCATAGATTGGTTGAAGTGACGGAAAAGAACATTGAAGCGTTATGGAATAACTCATATTATGCCGAATTGATTTTGTTGGCAAATAATGATGACGATGAGGTAGAAGAAATTGTTATAAATACGCTATTAAAATATGAGCTTTCCGATGAGTTAATATATGGTTTAGTTAATAGTGGTATTGCGGATGAAAATTCTATAAAACTAATAAATTCAATAAAAGATAGTGTCTTAGTTGAAAGGATAAATCCAACTAAAAAACCTATCATAGAGTATATTATAAAGGGGGATTTATCTTTGACAAATATTAACTATATATGTAAATCCTTTAAGATGTTTGAGTTAAAAGATGAGTTTATAGAGTCATTAGATGATGAAGACAAATTGGAGGAATTGGAAGACGAAAATCTTAATGAAGTTTTTATGCAGTATGTATTGAATTCATCAAACATAAAAATAGATACAAAAATAGCGTTGATTGAAACAAAGATAAATAATGGTTCTGATGTAAATATTTTGAAACAATATATATCTTCGGTTTTGGAAATTTCCGATTTATCTAATGTTTGGGATAGAAAACAACCTTTATTAGATAACGAGTATAAAGAAAAAATTGGACAAGCTTTAATAAGCTCAGGATATGTCAAACCTCGTAAAGACAAGGAGTATCAACGAATTATGCTTGCAAAAAGACAGAGAAATACCACTGTTGATACACATCTATTGTAGAACCAAGGAGAAGTAGCTTCTACCTCTCCATCTCCTTACCCATATAAATTCCATAGTTTTTTCTTATTTGATAAAGCTCGTCCATAGTAGATTTTGTAGAAGAATACTCTTGCATTAGGGCATTCTTTTTTTCTTGCAATTTATCAAGTTTATCTAAAATATCCTTTGAATTAGGCAGCTTTAAATAGAACTTTTTTAGTTTTGCAAGAGCTGTTTCGTAGTGTGCGATTTCAGCCTTATGCTCCTCAAAAAATGCTTTATCGGAAGGATTTACTTTATATTCTTTGTAGTAGGCTCGATATTTTTTAACAGTATGAACTTGTTCCCTAGTATCGGAAAGTAGCTGCATGTCCTTGTCAATTTCTTTGATTTTATCTTGTAAGCTCTGTCTTTCTTTAGCACTTTTTTGAATGTATTCATCAAGCTGCTTAACGGAGTTAATGCCATGTTCTCTGATAAAAATAACTGACTCAGCCATTGTAGTTAAGTTATGTTTTGTTGCTCAATATTCATAGCCTTTGCTCTCTTTAACTTTGGCATTGCTATTCATATTGATGATATTTCCGATTCGTTTTTTGACAGATGGAGTTTTAATATTTTGATTTTCTGTAATACGCTCTTTTAATCTTTCTTCGGTATAATCTTCACCAATCGTCTTAGCCCTTGTAAATCTCTGCTTATCTTTTGGCTTAAAAGCTACATGTTTTCCATGCTTTATTTCATAACCAAGCTCCGCCATCTTCTTTAGAAATTCTTCCCAATCCTTAGACTGTTTTATCAAACGATCAATATCAAATTAGTTGATTGTAAAATGAAATAGGACACACAAAAAGACAAAGACAGAATCTCATGGTACGATAGATTCACCATAAAAACCCAACCGGGAGGTTCTGCCCATGTCTCTACCACACCTACTCGTTCCTTCAAACACCTGACGAAGTTTCAGCGTGGTCAAATTGAAATACTGCTTCGACAAAAGGTCCCTAAAACAAAGATTGCGGCTCTCGTAGGAATATCTCGTTCCACCCTATATTATGAACTTAAACGGGGTACCGCCGAACAGTTTGATTCCATGATGCGGACGGTATATACGTATTTTGCAGAAACCGGCCAGCTCGTATACGAACAAAGAAAACGAAATTCTCGGGCTCCGTTTAAATTAGCAAAGACTCATGCCTTCTTACAGTACGTAGAAGAACAAGTGCGAACCGGGAAATTATCACCGGATGCTATTGGAAGAAAAGCTGTTCGATACCACTTATTTCCTGTTATTGTCACCATATACAACTATATTGATAAGCAGCCCATTAACGCCCAAAATATCGATTTATCCTTGCACATTCGGTTGCGACCTAAGATAAGAAGTCGTCGCCTATACCGAAGGACGCCGGGAAATAGCATCGAGCTTCTGGATAACAAAATAGATGCGTTCACAGAGTTCGGGCATTGGGAAATGGACACCGTCATCGGTACACGTAACTCCGGGGATGTATTGTTGGTACTTGATGAACGTGTCACTCGAAAACGGCATATGATAAAAATCGCCAATAAAACGGCGGCGGCGGTAGCACAAGGATTACGCACGATACTGTCGTATTATGAAACTCCTGCAGCTGTATTTAAAAGCATTACCTGTGATAACGGAAGTGAATGTTCCTGTCTACCCATAGACTTTCCCGATAGTTCCATCTATTATGCGCACCCGTATGCTCCCTTTGAAAGGGGAACGAATGAAAAGCAGAATAGCTTGGTGTGTCGGTTTATTCCCAAAGGAACGGATTTAAGTTCCGTCACGGCGGCTATCATTGCCCATATTGAACGGTGGATTAATGAATTACCTCGCAAGATTCTGGACTACGACTGTGCTGATGCCTTGTTTCAGACTTATCTTTCACAACTGTCCTAATTGCTATTGCAATTTACCATAATAAATATAAGATATAGTTGTGAATATAAATGTTTTAGGGATGGACTGGAGGGATTTAATTGTCAAGTAAAATTGATTCAGAATTATATATTTTAGATAATGCTATTTGTAGACATATTGATAACATAAGCAGAGATTCAAGAGGCGTGGTATCACAAGACGTATTATCAGACTTAAGGCATTATGTAGAGCATATAATGTTTAAAATATACGATAATGGTAGAAATTTAGATGTTACATTTGATAATATCCAAAACGCTAAAAAATATATTTTCAATACTGGAAAATATAAGTTGCTAAGAAGTTTTCATAAAATGTTGCAAATTGTAGTTTCTCATTATAAGCCTACTGAAGAAAATTCAGAAAGGTTGATGCTGAAATACTATGAATATCTTTTTAAAATAAGAGCGGTAATGAAAAAAGATTATAACTTGAACTTACTTCATAATTTAGAAAAATTTCCATTAAATATGGATCCTAAACTCATGGAGTATTATCAAAAGATTGCAAATGAAATTGACAAATATAAGGTTATAATTCCAGAAAATGCTGATAGATTTTATATTCATAAGATAAAAACTTTCTTTATGAATAAAAGCATTTATTATGAAGTAACTTTTTCACCAGCTAATGATTATAGTAGCAAGACAGATAGGGCTATTGCATTTACAAAAATACCAATAGAGTCTAATTATGCGTCCAAAATGAATTTTGTTAATTCAAGCATTGAAATAATGGAACATAAAATGCCTATTTTAATAATAGTTGGATGGGAAATTTCAATTCGAGAATGTGAGTTTAAAAATTTTATAAAGTTAATTGAAGGAGAGCAAAGAGGTGTTAGTTATTCAGAGAGAAAGACTCTTTGTTCGTTCATGACAAAATATAAATTGAATTTATTAGATATAGTAGAGTTTCAAGATTCAGAATATAGTTTGCTAAAAGAAAAATTAACAGTTAGAGCAAAAGTAACCCATTTTTTAAATGCATTAGATATTTGCAGAAATATAATCAATAGTGGCAAGGGTGGTAAAAATATTCTAAGGTATCTTTTATTTATTATGAATAATACTGTTATTAAAAATCAATATGAGGTATCACAAAATACAAGGCTTTCAAATTTATATGTAAAAAATGGTGCTATACCATTTGATAGTATTCCATTTACTTTTTCTCCAATAAAACATAATCCTCCATTCGATATTTTGATTAATTGTTTTGAAGTTGATGAACATAAATCAGAAATGCTAACAAGATATGTAAAAAACAATACAGAATGTAATGGTGATTTATTTACATGTCTAAAAGATATTGATGAACCTCGTGAAGAAATACAAAAATTAGTGGCTGAGTATAATGGGAAATTGTGGTATGGGCATAGACCTGATAATGAGTTAAAAATAGATAAAGGACAAATATTTATACAAAAATATGTTAAAGACTGTAGATTTATAATTGATAGATTGCAAAAATTATCGATCCAAGGAGTTTCCAATTATACCAATTCTGTTAATGCATGGCTGGGTGAAGAAAATAATGGAGTTGATTGTGAAGAAAAAAGAGAAGTAATTAAAAATATGTTTGCTAATTCTACAGTTGCAATATTGTATGGGGCAGCTGGAACAGGGAAATCCACGTTAATTAATCATATATCGCATTTCTTTTCTGATAAAAGTAAATTATTTTTGGCACAAACAAATCCGGCTGTTGATAATTTAAAGCGAAAAGTAAATGCTTCTAACTGTGATTTTATGACAGTAACAAAGTTTATTTTAAATGGCAGCGTGATGACAGAGTTTGATATTTTGATGATTGATGAGTGTAGTACTGTTAGTAATTCTGACATGAGAAAAGTACTTGAAAAGGCATCGTTTAAGCTTTTAATTTTGGTGGGAGATACTTATCAGATTGAATCAATAAGATTTGGAAACTGGTTTAATGTAGCTAAACAATTTATCCCCAAAACATCATCAGCAGAATTAACAAAACCTTATAGAAGTAAGGATTTGGGATTGCTAGAATTATGGAATAGGGTAAGAAAAATGGATGATGGTGTATTAGAATTGCTCACCAGACAAAGATACTCAAATAGATTAGATGATTCTGTTTTTCAAGCATCTAGTAAAGATGAAATTATTTTATGTTTGAACTATGATGGATTATATGGAATTAATAATATTAATCGTTTTTTACAAGAAAGTAATCCATCTAAATGTGTTTCATGGGGTATACAAACATTTAAAGTTGGCGATCCAATATTATTTCACGACACAGATAGATTTAGTCCTATAATTTATAACAATATGAAAGGTCGAATTTTGAATGTATCTATTTTCTCTGATGGTGATGTAGACGAGAGAATAGAATTTGATATAGAACTTGATAAAGTTATTAATGGTATGGATGTAATTGCTGGAGAATTTGAATTATTAGAACAGGAAATCTATGAGGCCGCCAATAACTCAGTAATAAGATTCAGTGTGTATAAAAATAAGAATACCGATGTGGATGATTTTGATTCAAGAACGATTATTCCTTTTCAAGTTTCATATGCCGTATCAATCCATAAAGCTCAAGGATTAGAATATAATTCAGTAAAAGTAGTAATTACAAATGAAATTGATGAAATGATAACTCATAATATTTTTTATACAGCTATTACCAGAGCTAAATCATATTTAAAAATATATTGGTCTCCTGAAGTGGAAAATAAAATACTTTCAACTATAAAGCCAAAAGATAATAATAAAGATGTTAATCTATTGTATAAAGTTGAATTATAGTGATGAACAGGAAAAATTGAAATGAATATAAAGTTAAACGAGATTTTTAGATTAACAAAGGTAGAAATTGAAAATAGTAGAGTAGAATTAAATATGACAGAAGGGACAGGTGGTATAGCTTATATTGATAAATGGCTATGTAGGAATGTCAAAAAAAATATCACCCACTTTCTCCCCTACTTATGATATAATAAATATGGGTAATAAAGTGGGGGATAAAACTATGAATAAGTATCTTGAAATCATTAAAAATTTAATAAGCCATCAAACAGAAGAAGAGTGGTTTGAATTCAAAGAAAATTGGTACGAAGCGCATGGAATAGGAGAATATATATCTGCATTATCAAACGCAGCTGCAATTTGCAGACGGGAATATGCATATCTTATTTGGGGTATAAATGATGAAACCCGTGAAGTTTTAGGAACTAAATTTAATTATAGAGTAGATGTTAAAGGTGAGCCATTAGAACATTATTTAGCAAGGCAGTTGAAACCGGATATTGTCTTTTCTTTCCATGAAGTGGATTTTGATAATAAGAGAGTAGTCCTATTAGAAATTCCTGTGGCTAAAAACATTCCAACTTCATTTGATGGAATAAGGTATATTAGAATAGGTTCAAGTAAAGTTAATGTTGCTAAATATCCTGATAGAGAAGTTAATTTATTTGAAGTACTAAGCAACAAAGAAAAAACAATAGAGAGTATTGAATCTGAATATCAAGATTTAACTTTTGAGAGATTATTTACTTATTATGCAGGTAGAGGAATTTCTTTAAAATTCGAAACTTTTAAAAAAAATCTTGGACTTTTAACTAAAGATGGTAGGTATAATTTGATGGCTCAATTATTGTCAGATGATAGCCATGTACCTGTAAGAGTGTCAGTGTTTAGTGGAGAAACTAAAGCAAGTCCTCTATACTCTGTAAAAGAGTTCGGTAACACGTGCATTTTATTAAGCTTAGATAAGGTCTTAGAATATGCAGATGTAATAAATATAATCCAAGCGGATGAAAGCAGAAGAATTACTACAAGAAAAGATGTTGCTTTGTTTGACATGAGTGCTTTTAGAGAAGCCGTCATAAATGCCTTTGTTCATAATAAGTGGATTGATGGAAATGCACCGATGATTACGGTATATAGTAACCGTGTAGAGATTCTCTCAAGAGGCACACTTGATCCGAAGCAAACTATGGAAGGGTTTTATAGGGGAGAGTCTGTGCCTGTAAATCAAAAATTATCAGATATATTTTTACAGCTCCATATTAGCGAGCGTTCCGGAAGAGGTGTGCCTAAAATCATAGATACCTATGGCAAAGATGTGTTTGATTTTAGAGAAAATTCAATCGTCGTTAATATTCCTTTTAACTGGATAAACAAGTTGGGGGATAATGTGGGTAATAAAGTGGGGTATAAAAACCTTTTAAACTCAAGGCGAAAGCAGATTTTAGAAGAAATAAGAAACAACCCTAATGTAACTCAAGCACAATTATCCAAAATTGTAGGTATAGGACTAACCGCTATCGAAAATAACATTAGATTTTTGAAAGAAAATGGATATATAGAACGAGTAGGATCTAACAAGACGGGTTATTGGAAAGTTAAGGAATAGTTTCGTGCTTGCAATATGCTTGCAAAAAAAACAGATAGACAGAAATAAATGGATAATAAGGCTAAATCTGATAACAAAAACATTGATTTTATGCCATTTATATAAAACAAAATCAATGGACATATTGAGTGGGAGTAGTTAAAAACAGGCTTATAAATGACCTTTTTCGGTTCTTTTGCGTTTAAAATAAGAATACGGACTCTAAATCGTTCAAAATTATGAAGGCCAAAACTAATTATTAGTTCCTTTGCTGTCTGTAGTAAGCGACTACTTTTGTACAGCCTTGGTGTCCCAATAAGACGTTTCGCATACGGTAATCTCTAGGGTATGTCGTCTCAGATCCACAAACAGGGCACCGGTGTGTCTCAACCGGGAGTGTCAGGTGAAAGATAGAAGGTGTTTTCTGCTTTGATATACTCTTGAATTGTTATATAATTCTCTTTAAATATTAAAAAATTTTTCAGTATAATTAATACTAGGCATAGGCTCAATTCCTTACTGTTTTGGTTTTGTCGCTTGAACGGTAACTACTGTTGAGTCATATGCCTATTTTTTTGCAATAAATAAATGTTGGCGTACTACAAATTTCTGGAGTACGCCAACATTTATTATAGGACCAAAATTTTAACAGGTTTCATTTGCGTTTCCCCTATGACAATATCATTTGTGTTTCATAGCGTAAGACCATTTTGTCGGATAAGTTTGATATTACAAAGCATAAAAATTACAAGCTGCTTGAGGATTATGATAAGAAGAATTTGTTTGATATTGAAGAATATATTAAGGGAAAAGGCAAAGCCTAACTTAATAAAAATACTGTGATTACAAGATTGTAATATCTTCTGTTATGGCTTTATAGGGTTATGGATATATTAGTATAATAGAACAAACAAATTTGAATTTTTAGAGGTGAAAAACTATGTGGTTTTTTAAGAAAAAAACAGTACGACAAGAAGAACCAAAGATAAAAAAAGAGAAAGAATTAAACAAAGCAATTTACATGGAAATTTCAAAATTGATTACAGATGATAATAGTATTCTGTCAAATTTAAGTCTATGTTTTCAAAATCCAAAACTATATTTCGAAAAAAATATAGAACGATACAGTTATCGAATAGAAAGCGAAGAAAACACTGATCAAGTGGCATGGTTTGCTATTGTCGATGAGCTAATTGATGGTGGGATTGCTGTTGAACTGGATTGGAAAGAGGCATTGAACGAGTTTGTCTCTCGGATGAAAGAGTTGGCAGATAATAACAATTTGCATATCGAGGCTGCATGGTTCGATGAAAATGAAGATATTCCTGTATGGTGTAAAGTAATAGATGAAAAATGGGAAAGACAAGGCTTTTGTGTTGGGGCAATTGATATCGACAGTGATAGCTATGTAATGTTTATTTGTAAAATTGAAATCTTAAAAAAACTTATAATATTAAGTAAAGAAATCAATCATCGTTTTGATTTTGCTAAAAATATGTAGTTTGTAAAATCCCGGTTTGTCGAACTAAGAATTAAATATTAACCGTGTAAGACAATAGAAAAATTAAAAATCTATCGTTTTTGTATGTCCGATTGAAAAAACTATAGTTGCCAATTTGAACAACAGAAATGTCGGTAAAGATGTCGGTATTAATAAAATTGAAAAGAAAGTAATAGAGTTATTAATAGAAAATGTGAGTTATACCTCTTTTTATCACCCGACTTTGACTTTTTGCCTTTTATGATATATGATAAGGATATCGTATCGGCACTTGCATGCGGGAGTGCGAAAGAGAAGGGAGTTAAGAAGATGGCTAAAGAAAGATATGAGTTTCAAGCGGAAACGAAGCAGTTACTGGATTTGATGATCCATTCCATTTATACGAATCAGGAAATTTTCTTGCGCGAGTTGATTTCGAACGCGTCCGACGCGATTGACAAACTCCATTACGAGTCCCTGACGAATCGGGATCTGCTGGAAGGAAATGACTCATTTTCCATTCACCTTGCCGTGGACGGGAATAAACTTACCATCGCCGATAACGGTATCGGTATGGACAAGCAGGATATTGTGAATGACCTCGGCACCATCGCCCGATCGGGGACAAAAGCCTTTCTCGAACGCCTCCGTGAGGCGAAGGAAAGCGGTTCGGATTTGTCCGACAAGGAACTTATCGGCCAGTTCGGCGTCGGGTTTTACTCGGCCTTCATGGTAGCCGACTCGGTTACGGTAGAAACGCGTAAAGCCGGTACGTCTCAAGGTTTTGTTTGGGAATCGACGGGTGACGGCGCTTATACGCTGGACGAAGCGGATGTCGCAGCTCACGGCACGACGATTACACTCACGCTGAAACCGGAATTTGCCGGTTCTGGCGAAGAAAATTTTGCCGACAGCGACCGCCTTTCCGCCCTCGTCAAAAAGTATTCCGACTATATTCGTTATCCTATTACGATGAACGTTATTGTAGAAGAACCGGTTAAAGACAAAGACGGTAAGGTCGTAGAAGGGGCCGAACCGATTAAGAAAGACGAACTGAAAACGCTCAATTCCATGCAGCCCTTGTGGACGCGTAACAAGTCGGACATCACGACGGACGAATACAAGGACTTCTTCCGGCATCAATTTTATGAATGGGAAGATCCCTTGGAAATTTTCCACACAAAGGCTGAAGGAACCGTTGAGTATACGGCTCTCCTCTTCATTCCCGGCAGTGCGCCCTATAACCTGTACTATACGGATTTTGAACCGGGCGTACAGCTTTATTCGCGTCACGTCTTTATTATGGACAAGTGCAAAGACCTCTTGCCCGATTATTTGCGATTTGTCAAGGGGCTTGTCGATTCTCCCGATTTGTCCCTCAATATTTCGCGTGAAATCTTACAACAGAGCCGTAATGTAAAGCTTATCGGCAAGAACCTGGAAAAAAACATTCTCAAGACGTTGGCGCGGAAGCTCGAAAAGAACAGGGAAGAATACGAAAGGTTCTGGAAGGAATACGGAAAATCTCTGAAAATCGGCATTTACAGCAGTATGATGAGCGGCGAAAACAACGTGGATAAACTGAAGGATCTCGTCCTCTTCTATTCATCCAAGGAAGGGAAGCTTGTTTCGCTGAAAGAATATAGAGAACGCATGAAAGACGGGCAGGAGAAGATTTACTACGCTACGGGCAAGGACAAAGAAACGATTGACGCCATGCCGCAGACGGAGCTTCTCCGCGATCGCGATTTGGAAGTGCTTTATCTCCTCGATCCGGTAGATGAATTTGCCGTTGAGGCCATTCGTGAATACGACGGCAAGACCTTCCACTCCGTCAGCCGCGGGGACTTGGACCTGGAAGATGAAGCCTTTAAGGAAGAGAAGAAGAAAAACGAAGATATTGCCAAGACCAATGAAGGTCTTTTGAAGGCTGTGAAAGAGGCTCTCGGCACGAAGGTTACGGACGTGCGCCTTTCGAACCGCCTCAAATCCGGTGCCGTCTGCCTCGTCGCCGATGCGGCAGGTCCGTCATTGGCTATGGAACAGGCCTTTGCCGGCGCGGATAATCCCTTTATGAAGGCGCGCCGTATTTTGGAAATCAATCCGCACCACGATTTGTTCGGACGGCTGCAGAAAATCTACGCCGCCGATGCGGCCTCGGACGAATTGAAAGAATACAGCGTCCTACTGTATGACCAGGCCCTTTTATTGGAAGGCATTCTGCCGGATGACCCGGTGGCCTTCGCCAACAAAGTAGCCCGAATGATGGCAAAGGAATAAATGTTTGCAGCTGCGGTGCCTGACAGTACTGCAGCTGTTTTTTTACTCTTCCTGCAGGTGTACATATGTTCGCTCTTGTGATATGATACAACTGCTATTATGAGTTAAGTGAACAGAGGTTGTTATGAATGTGGAAGAACGTAATAAAGATTATGATACATCCCGGCCTTTCCGCGTAGAAGCGCCTTACGGAATGACGGGCGATCAGCCGGCGGCCGTAGCGTCCCTGACGAAGGGCATAGAGAACGGTCAGTGGGCGCAGGTCCTCCTGGGTGCGACCGGTACGGGCAAGACTTTTACGATGGCCAAGCTCATCGAAGCCGTCCAGAAGCCGACCCTCGTCATTGCCCACAACAAGACTCTTGCCGCCCAGCTGTGCAGTGAGTTTAAGGCCTTTTTTCCGGACAACGAAGTGGGTTATTTTGTCAGTTATTACGACTACTATCAGCCGGAAGCCTACATTCCGTCGACGGACACGTACATCGAAAAGGATTCGGCCATTAACGATGAAATAGATAAACTGCGCCATTCGGCGACAATGAGCCTCTTCGAACGGCGCGACGTAATCATCGTCGCTTCCGTTTCCTGCATTTACGGCTTGGGCGACCCGGAAGACTACAGCGATCTCGTCGTCTCTCTGCGCCTGGGGCAGGAGAAGTCGCAGACCGAAATTTTGCGTCGCCTCGTCGATATTCAGTATACGCGCAACG
>OBJQ01001114.1_pt1 | contig 15298 bp, 18 predicted proteins | sample 1519921 | NCBI WGS metagenome assembly OBJQ01 (sample SAMN04209244, study PRJEB22552) | human gut metagenome | biome: gut; material: feces | host: Homo sapiens | place: USA: Oklahoma
TGTAGCACATCTCGTACTGGAGAGTGATTCCCAGAAAATCAAAATTCTTTACCGGTTCCTGGGTTTCCAGGGTAAAGAGCGGTATCTTCTTCTCCCTGAGCATGGGGTCCAGGTCCGTCCACGGGGAATAAACGCGCTCGCAGTAGATGTCCTCCCTGTTGTTGAACATGGAATACAGAATCTGAATGCCCAGATGGGACATTCCGATTTCGTAGACGTCCGGGAAGCACATGGCAAAGCGGATATCCACTTTTTTTGGGTCCTTATTTACCATATTTACCTCACCCCCGATATAGCGGGCAGGCTGCTGGATACTTAGTAATATTTCATCATTTAAAGCTAGTTTTCTCATGATTTTTCCTTACTTATTGTGCTAATTGCACGGTATTTTTGACTTGCGGCAAGGGCCAATCCGAATCGAAAGAGCCCGGATTTACGTCCTTATTCGCTCTTTTTTGCTCCTTATTTCACCCCTTTATCGAAGAAAATCAGGCCCTTTTTTTGAAATTACGACAATTTTTTTACCCCAACTATATAACATGGGATAAAACAATACGCCACAATGCATAATTATAAGGCATTTCACGGTATTAAGCAACACTATTCGGCAGAACATAATCCAGAAAAGACTGTGAAAATGCACAATCAATTACCTGAGGTTCATCAGACGGAAGAATTTCGTCAATGAAGCTGTCGTACACCGGAACGCCGTGGCTGATGATCTGATCCGAGTCGGTATAGACATTCAGTGTAAGCAGTTCATCATAATGTCCCAGGCAACGGATAACTCTTTTAAACTTCTTGGCGCATAAATGTTGTGGTGCCAATAAACCAGGTAATCCTTAAAGGAAAACTGTGGCGTCTGTTTCTCTTTTAAAAGTGCCAGCCTGTTTTTAAAGATACTCAGGTGCTCAACATATGCCTCAGCTGCTTCATCTTCTGTCTGATATCCTCCTTTCTTTCCGTATTCTATCTGTAGATTTTCTGAAAGGCTCTTGGTGCGGTGATACCAGGAACCGTTGGGCTGCTGCCCATGGAACTACTCATCTGATTCCTCCTTTGCAAAAGGAGTATTCAAAATTTCGAATATGATTAGTATACCATATTCCACCAAAATACTCTATTCCAGCGAAATGTGTAACACAATAATGGGATGAACTGCATACGCTCACTCCCGGTCTGGTTTAGCGGCGCCTTTTCCTGCCATGCGCAGAATATCTGCATCTGCTCTGGAAAAATCGTACTGAAAAACAGGCGAATCCCCTATCTTTTCAGCAGAAAAAGTGAAGTCCTCTTTAATAGAAAGGCGTTCCCCATGCTTTGCGGGCCTGCCTCTTCTGCCGGTTGGCTGTGGGGCAAGGTCATAAATAACAGAGTCAGTCCTGGCATTACAGATCAAATCCAGATTTGGATATTCGTCAACAATACAGGCGAGATTTTTCTTGGCGTACCAGCTGTCACAAAGGATTATGACATTCTTCTGAGAAGCAAAAGAGGGCATGACCTGACGCACCATGGCTGCGGCAAGCTCCAGTTTCGATTGTTTTTTCTGCCACATGCGGTAACCGAGAGGGACCGCCAGATAAGCAATCCGGCGGTTGCTCCATATGGGGACACAAAGCATGAGGCTGACAAAGCAATGGCCGTTCAGATAGTTGGAGCCATTGTGTGCTGCATGGTCAAAAAGTTTTGAAACATCTTCAAATTTCCTGCCAAATTTAGAAATCATGGTATCATCAATGCAGAAGAAGACCGGTTGTGACTTCAGGGAGTCAGGAATGAGTTTTAAAGCCAGGGATGCCGTTACATTCATGAATCTGGAATAGTCTGCTTTGGAGTAGGAACAGGCATAATAAAAAGCAGTCAGTGACTTTTGGGTGATGGCAGACAAAAAATGTCGGTAGAGGGAACGGATGGAATCCGCCGACTCCATGGCAAGTATGGATAAAGCCAGTAGAAATGAAGTCTCCGCGGTAGGGGAAGAAAACGTTTTAAAATAGATGGAAAAATATTGATGAAGTCTACCAATCAGGTTCTTTTCGTTGTATAATGAGTTTGTCGTACAGGGTCACTTTCCTTTGTATATTTTGTTGGCAAACTAATTATACACCAAAGTGTCCTGTACGATATTTTTTTCTTAAAAAGTTGTAAAGTCGTAATATTATACTCAATCCGGCAAAAAATCAACTAAAATTGGCATTTGCAGATTTTCCGATTGCCTACAGGGGCCGGGGAATTCTTGCTGAGAAATGTTAAAAATAATCAGTTGCGAAAATTGATGGTTGCACGTATAATATAAATGAAGAATACTGCAATTCGATACAAGCCATGCTATAAAAGGAGGTGTTAGATATGGCAACTTCAAGTATCACAAAGAACTTTGTCGTTTCCGGTGAAAAACAGGTAGAAATGTTTGCTAATGCCATTGAAGAATCATATCAGGAGTCTCTTACAAGACCGAAAAACACTGCTTCATTTAGATATAGAGAACTGCATGATCCTGCTGAAATTCAAAAATTGATGGAGAAGTGGAAAAAAGCACATGATTGATGATTTTTTGATAGTAAATATTAGAGAATATCTGAGACAGGGTGAAGATGGAGAAGACATGCTCAGGCGGGTTTTCTCCACTTTTTCGTGTGAAAAGAATGCGGATGTAGAAAGATTTTTAGTTCAGCAGTCAATCGAGTTCACAAAGAAAAATCAATCTGTTACATATATTGTCGTAACACCGGAACAGGGTCAGATTGTAGGATATTTCACCATAACAATCAAACCGATTACTGTTAACACTGACAGTTTCAGTAATACAGTAAAAAAGAAAATTGCCAGAGTAAGTGAACAAGATGCGGAGAATGGAAATTATTCATTATCAGCATATTTGATTGCTCAGTTAGGAAAGAACTATACAGATGGAGCTAATTATGCAATAACGGGGGAGCAACTGCTTGGGCTTGCAATCGAAAAAGTCAAAAAACTACAGTACATGGCAGGAGGAATGGTTGTTTTTCTTGAAGCTGAAAATGAGGAAAAACTTCTACACTTTTACGAGGCAGAGAATGGTTTTAAAAGATTTGATACCAAGAAAGTCAAATCCGGTACCGAGAATGCACATACGTTAATACAGTTATTAAAGGTGTTGTGATCGCAAAATGATTGCAAAAAGTTCAATAATGTGGGATGGCATCGATATTCGTAAATAGCTCACTCAGAGAACGTTTCAGAGTCCCACCTTCACGTTTACTTTCTCACCATAAACCAAAAAAGAGAACAGATTTCTTTTTCTTGACATTTATTTGTCCCGCGCATATATTAATAGTACCAGACAGGCAACAGCGTGTGTCTGTCCAAGCGTTGAAGTATAACAGCGTACCTGAATGCCTTGTTATGCCAAGCTTTCGAGAGGGGTTGTGCAGTGAAACCTCAAACCGGAGTAGGCTCTGGAAGAAAATGCTCATAACCGTCCTGAAACACAAAATAGCTTTCAGGCAGCCGACTGAGCACCAGAAAGCGCATCCTGCATGTATTTTGGAAGATGCCCGATAAAGCTGGATGTGAATTCTTCCAGCTGCGCTTCCGTTGTTTTATCATCTTCATTCCGCCGTTTTACCACGGAAAGCATCATATATATGGTAAATACAATGGCGATGTGGGCGTTTAAGGCATCATAGGAAATACTCCGGCATTCTTTTGCCAGTTTCAGGTAGGATTTGCAGGATTTGAAAAATACTTCAATGTCCCTTATGCCGACATTTTTTTAATACCGATATTTTTAGATATTTGCTGCAGCAATGTGTTGTCACTACAGCAAATATCGGCATTAATTATTTAAGCCCAGCCAGTTTCTTGAGTACAGTTTCATTATCTGCATACTTGAATGCAATATCGTCTTTGAATACGGAGCCTTCCTTTTCACCAAGTTTTCTTTGCGCCTGCCGCTTCATTTCATCGGTTGCCCTTGCATAAATCTGAGTTGTTTCCATGTTTGAATGCCCAAGCCATTCTGACACAAGCGGTAATGGGACTCCTGCGAGGTAAAGATGCATAGCCCGGCATTTTATCCCATTCCTGAATGTATAAAACAATAATTCATCGCTGCTCTTTTCAGTATCCGGATGATATAGTCCGCAATACTCATTAAAATATGGTACGATATCCCTTGAAAGCGGCGTGCATCGGTGCTTGTTTCCTTTACCAAATATATGGGCATCGGGTTCGCCTGCTTTATTTATGACTATATTTTTAAGCTTCATGTGCAATATTTCATCATCCCTGCACCCGCTCTCATACATCAGCGCAATAAAGAAGCGGTCTCTTATGCCGGTCTTTTTATTGGTATCAGGCTGTCTGAGCACGAGTTTTACATCTTCAATCGTAAGCCATATAAAATCCTTTACCCTTTCATCTTTATATCCTGCCACCCCGCATATTTCGCTATACGCTTCAAAAGACAGGATATCCTTCTTTTGGACATATCTGCAGAAGCCTTTTATATGCGAAAGCCTTTGGTTGATTGTGGTGCTTTCATTGCCACGCTCTTCATGCAGCCATCTGAGAAAAGCAGACACGTTCTCCTGATTGAAGTCTGAAATACGGACCTCCTTAAGTTTTATTGATTTTGCACTGTCCAGAAAACCCATGTACAGGTTAAGGGCATCCCTGTATGCCTGGATCGTATGTGCGCTTTTCTGCTTTGTATCATGAAGGTAAGTGGTAAGGAAATTTTTCATCAGCCTGTAAAGCTCAGGATCCCTGATCTTCAATGCCGCCACCTTCCTTCCCATAGATGGAAGAAAACTGCTTCCAGTCTACACCCGCTGAATTCCGTATTCTTTCCGGAAGAAGATGAATGTAATAAAAGGTGCTGTTAAGCTCCGAATGTCCCATATATGGGAGAAGATTATTTACATTCAGTCTATTGTCAATCCATTTGATCAGGTTCCTTGTTGCAAAAGCGGGACATATGCCTTTGTACCCAGAAAACTTATATATCTGCAGTACTGGCGCAGACAGGCGATAAATGCTGCCTGTGTATTCAGGGTATATCCTTTATAGGCCAGCCATTCATCCAGCATATCTGATGTCAGTACACCGGCATCTTTATAATTAAAACAGCAGAAATCAATAAACGGCATAAGTGTAACTTTATATGTAGCGGTTGCGTAGCCTGCCGCTTCGCGGAACATCTTAATGAGATAATCTTTAAGGTAGTCATTGATTGTCATTCCTACCACCTCCTGCATATATCCCGTTTGTGACTGGTATTTCATAAAAACGATTGCACAGAACGCTATCTGCTTCCTGTTATAGGAAAGATATGGCTTATCTTCCTGTGTACTTTTATGTCCAAGCATTTGTGAAATGGTCTCGATCGGAACCCCTGCTTCAGACAGTTCAGTAGCAAAAGATCTTCTGAGGCTGTGAAAGCTAGGCTTGGAAAATAAACGAGGTATTAAAAGGGGAGGATAAGTATTAATTACTTTCTCTTTTGTGATATTCCTAGTATGGCCCTTTTTTCAGGAAGACAAAACATTTTTTATTTTTTTTCATGCATCTTAAGCGGCATCATCAAGTGGTGGAGCATGATCTCATAAGCCTTTGCCTCATTGCCTGCTTTTAATGCCTTCAGATATTCCCGGTGTTCATTCATAGTCCCAGTAATACGTCCCTTCACGGCCAGTGCATCCAGAGAAGTCAGGCGTATCAGATACAGGAGCCGCTGGAAAATATGGTCGAACTCATCATTTTGCATATAGTTTACGAGAAGCAGATGAAACTGGTGGTCGTAGTCGATAAAATCCTCCAAACAGTCCTCTTTATCAAACACTTCTTCCATATTTTTAAGCGCAGCTTCCAAATCTTTTAAAAGCTGCCTTCCTCGTTCTGTATAAATCTGCGACGCGATCATATTGGTACAAAATCCCTCTATGGCGCATCGTATCTCTATACTGTCTTTCATATCCTTCTCATTTAACTGCCGTATCATAAATCCCTTGCTGGGAATGATGGTGATATAACCGTCCTGGCTCAAAGACTGCAACGCCTCTCTCATCGGTGTCCTGGAAATGCCGATTTGAGCAGCCAGTTTTGTCTCAGAGTAAAGCACCCCTGGTTCCAGTTCCCCGGAAAGAATACTATTTTTTATGGAATCGTAGGCATGTAGCTGCAGCAGACTTTTTTCTTTCATAAAATAACCATACTTTCTTTGCATATTTCTCATAGTAAATAACCATTTCATATTAAGTCAAATTCAGGATTCTGTCAAGAAAATATCCCCTGTTCCTGATAGGCCCGTCTAAAAAATTCCATGCCAAATATATCTCTGACGGACACATCAAAGGCCATAAAAATTGCACAAAAATCTCGTTAAAAATTTGTCTATTATGCATCTTAAGTATCTCTTGACAGCATCCCGGTATCCCGGTATACTGTCAAGAGATAGAATCTAACAAAACAACACAAGCAAAGTCAAGGAGGAAAACAAATGTGCGTTTATGAAATAGGCAAGTTAAGAGTAATTGATTTATCTAAGATCATCGATCCTGCGACCGAGACCAGAAGGTGTCATCTGTTCCGCTTTAATACAGGTGGTGCTATCCCGGATTTCCATACTAATATGGACCTGATGAGCCATCTGGGAACACACTGCGAGTGTCCTTACCATCATGATGATAACTGGCCATCCGCAGCTGATCTGCCTTTAACTACTTTTATGGGCCGTGCCGTATATGTGGATTTCAGGGAAACGGTTGCAAAAAGAGGCCACATTACCGCTGCTGACTTAGACCGTGAGGCAAAGAAAGTAAAGGAAGGCGACATTGTAATCATCGACTCTTCTTACAAGCTGGCACCATTTACCGCAGATACCAACACCGAGAAGGATCAGCGTCTTTTGATCAATGCAGAGAGCGCTCAGTGGTTCAAGGATCACAAGGTAAAAGCAGTTGGTTTCGGTGACGGCGTTTCTATTGAAAACTGTAATGAAGATGTAAAGCCGTTCCACGATATCCTGATGGCTGAGAATATCGTATTTCTGGAAGTGTTAAAGAATCTGGAAGAGTTAAAAACAGATGTATTTTTCATGAGCTATTCTCCGCTTCCTATCAAGGGACTCGATTCCAGCCCTGTGCGTGCATACGCGATCGAGGGACTTACCGAGTTTTCTGAATAAATACCTGACGACAGATAGGGCAACCTTTCGTTGAGGGCTGCCCTTTTTTAGCAAAGGAGACTTTATGAGAATTGCCGTAATCGGTGCAGGGGCTATGGGTTCCATTTATGGCGGACGCCTCTCACAGCACAACGAAGTGATCTTAGTAGATACAAACCAGGATATCGTAGAGCATATCAATAAAAACGGCCTGTTGATTGATGAAAATGGCACCACAAGCTGCTATCATCCCCATGCAGTCTGCCATACAGAAAAAGAACAGCCTGTTGATCTGGTCATTGTTTTCGTAAAAGCGCTTTTTTCCAGAAATGCCCTTGAACAGAATCGTTCTTTGATCGGACCGGATACCCGTCTGATGACCCTCCAAAATGGAGCAGGACACGAGGACCTTTTAAAAGAATTTGTCAGTGAAAACCACATTGTCATCGGAACTACCGAAGATAATGGAGCAGTCCTTGGTCCGGGACATGTCAGACGCGGAGGAACCGGCGTTACCAATCTCGGAATGCTGACAGAGGATACCGACCAGTTCTTAAACCATCTGAAAGAAGTATTTGATTCCTGTGGTTTTCAGACAAAAATACATGATAATATCCAAAAACTGATATGGGATAAGCTTTTTACCAATGTGTCCTTAAGCGCACTGACCGGAATCCTTCAGGTAGATATGGGATATATTGCTGCTGATGCCTACGCATGGAAGCTCTGCTGCCAGCTTATCCACGAAACCATTGAAGCTGCAGCTGCTGCCGGTCTTGTTTTTGACGAAGCAGCGGTGATCGAAAAAGTAAAGAACACTTCTATCCAGAATCCAAATGGTTGTACTTCTATCCGGGCTGACCTGCGGGATGGCAGACGTACAGAAGTAGACACCATCAGCGGCGCCGTTGTCCGCGCAGCAAAAAAATATCATGTGGCAGTGCCTGGACATGAATTTGTAGTGACCATGATACATGCTATGGAAGGAAGAAACTAACAAAAGAGGGGGAAATAAACTATGATCTTTTCATCTATCAAAAACCACGACGCATTTGAAACCTATCCAGACGCCATCAAAAAAGCTCTGGACTATCTGGCAAGCCACGATTTTGCAGCTATGGAACCTGGCGTATATGAAATCCAGGGGAAAGAGATCTATGCTCAGGTGTTTGACGCTGTCACCGTAGAGCCGGATACCAAAAAAGCGGAATCCCATGAAAAATATCTGGATGTGCAGTATCTTGTTTCCGGTAAGGAGCGTCTTGGCTTTACAAAAAACACTGGACATTATCAGATTGCTGAGCATATCAAGGAACGTGACCTTATCTTCTATCAGTCTGTAGAAGATGAAGGATGGATTGAATCCCGTCCAGGTTGTTTTTGCATCTTCTTTCCTTCCGACATTCACCGTCCGGAGTGTATTTCCGGCGAATCCATGAAACTGCGTAAAGTAGTCGTTAAAGTAAGCGTAGCTCTTTTGTAGAAAGCAGCAGGAGGTATTCCGATATGTTTAAAAAAATCCTATTGGCTGCAGGACTTTTATGTCTTACAGGAATGTTATCTGCCTGCGGTGGACAAACAGAGCAGAAAGTGACCGAGATCCGAGTAGCTTTTAACCAAAATGAAAATCATCCTCAGTATCTTGCTATGAAGGATTTTGGTGAAAAATTTGAAAAAGCAACCAATGGCCGTTACCATATGACCATTTATCCAAACGGTGTTCTGGGAGAACAGGGCGCTATGGCAGAATTTATCCGTACCGGCGCCCTGCAGATGGCCATCGTTCCCGGCAGCGTTCCTGAAGGATATGATGCAGACTTTGCGATCGTAGGCGCGCCGTATCTTTATGATAACATTGACCATCTGGAGCATGCAGTTATGGGCGGAGTATTTGATGAGCTGTTTTCCTCTACGGATAAGTACAAATTCCGCGTCCTCACGGTTTACACCGCTGGCGAAAGAAATGTATACGCGAAAAAGCCTATCAATTCCGCCGATGATCTAAAGGGTATGATCATTCGTGTCAATGACAGCCCTACCTATGTAGAAATGACCAAGCTAATGGGCGGAAACGGAGCCGTTATGGCACAGTCAGAAGTTTACACCGCACTGCAGCAGGGCGTTATCGATGCTGCGGAAAACAGTGAGCTGGTTTACCGTGACTTTAAGAACTATGAGGTAGCGCCTTACTATGCCTACACCCGCCACATTGTTCACCCGGACGTCGTCCTTGCCAGCACAGATTTCTTAAATTCCATGAGTGACGAAGACAGAGCGATCTTTGATCAGCTGATGAAGGAATCTACCGAAGAAGAATTTACGCTTTTTAAGGAAGCCATTGAACAGGCAAAGAAAGATACGGAAGCTGCCGGCGCACAGTTCTGCTATCCTGATACAGAAGAATTAAGAGAGCGCTGCATGCCGTTGCTTCAAAGGATTGCAGAACAATCTGATGTAACGAAAAAGATCTATGCAGATGTAACTGCACTGAGAGAGGGGGAGCAATCATGAAAACATTGAAACAGGGACTGGATCGTTTTCTGGCTACAGTCTGCATCATTGACTTTATTGGTATGGTGCTGCTGACTGTATATCAGGTTATCATGCGCTATGTGTTCAAAAGCCCCAGCAGTGTCAGCGAGGTGCTTGCCCGCTATTGCTTCGTGTGGCTCATCCTTCTGTCCGCTACCTACGTATTCGGTCAGAGAGACCATATCTGCATCACCTTTTTAAAAGATAAGCTGACAGGAAGTGCAAGAAGAACGTTAGATATCATCAATGAAATCGTGATCATCATCTTTTCCGGCACCATTCTGGTATATGGCGGCATAGTCATCACTACCATGAATATGCTTCAATACGATTCTATCTTAAAAATCCCTACCGGAACCGTATACAGCATCATTCCCGTCTGCGGTGTACTGATCATCTTTTACAGTCTGTACAACCTGCGCGAGATTTTTACCAAAAAAGAAGGGGGAGTATAAATTATGTCTATTGCAGTTCAGGTAGCCATTGTCATGGTCATATTACTGGTCGTTATGCTTGCAGCGGGCATACCCATTGGAGTAGGCATCGGTCTTTCCTCTGCTGTTTCTATGATCTGTATGCTACCAGGCAATGTTGCTTTTGCCACATCCGCTCAGAGAATTTTTGCAGGCTCTAACTCCTTTTCACTGATCGCCATCCCGTTTTTTATCCTTGCAGGAAATATCATGAATAACGGCGGCATTGCTCTGCGTCTTGTCAATTGTGCCAAAGTATTAGGTGGAAAAATGCCTGGTTCCCTGGCACAGGCCAACGTTATCGCAAACATGCTCTTTGGCGCTATCAGCGGTTCTGGCGCTGCTGCTGCGGCGGCTATCGGAAGTACCATGGGCCCTCTGGAGGAAAAAGAAGGTTACGGCAAAAATTATTCCGTTGCTGTCAATGTTGCCTCCGCTCCTGTAGGAATGCTCATTCCCCCAAGCAATACCATGATCGTATACTCTACGGTAGCCGGCAGTGTTTCCATTGCTGCCCTGTTCATGGCAGGCTATATTCCTGGTATCATCTGGGGTGCCGGCGTCATTATCTTAGCAACTATTGCAGCAAAACGATTAGGATACCGCAGCTCCAGCGAGCTGACCCTTAAGATCGCTTTAAAAACATTTTGGCAGGCAGTACCAAGTCTTTTGATGATCGTCATCGTTATCGGCGGTATTTTAGGCGGTATCTTTACTGCTACCGAAGGTTCTGCCGTTGCTGTTGTATACGCTACTGTGCTGTCCCTTATCTATGGTTCTATTAAAGTAAAAGATATCCCAAGGATCGTTCTGGATTCTGCTAAGATCACTGGTACCATCACATTCATGATCGGCTTATCCTCTATCATGTCCTGGGCGATGGCTTTTACGGGAATCCCGGATATGGTAGCAACCGCTGTCCTCAGTGTTACAAGCAATAAGTTTTTAATTTTCCTTCTTATCAATGTGATCTTACTGTTTGTCGGTACTTTTATGGACCCAACCCCGGCAATCCTTATTTTTACACCAATCTTCCTTCCTATCTGCACCAGTTTAGGAATGAGCGCGGTACAGTTCGGTATTGTTCTATGCTATAACCTTTCTGTAGGAACCATCACTCCTCCTGTAGGAACGATCCTGTTTACTGGCTGTAAAGTAGGCGGTGTAACCATTGAAAGTGTTATCAAGCACCTGCTGCCGTATTTCGGTATCATCATAGTCGGTCTGCTTTTAGTTACCTATATCCCTGTACTTTCTCTGGGGCTGCCCTCTTTGTTAGGATTGATTTAAATTTAAAATACTAAAAGTACCAATTCGTTCTTAATTATATATAATTTTTTATGGGCCACTGCTTTATAGATGGGCAGATCATCTATGGAGCAATGGCCCTGTTATATTTTAATCTTTATATAAAATCAGTGCGATCATCTCAATCGCTTCTTCTTTAGCTTCAATTCCATGCCCTTCACCAGAGCCACAGAAAAACACGTCTCCCGGATGAATCTCCACTTTAGTACCATTGTCATTATAAAATCTGTTCTTTTGCCACTACGTCTGTAAGCTGCATCGAAGTGTACTCATGCCGTTCACCCGGCTCATCAAATGCATAAGAGGCCATATGGTAAAACGAACTGTCTTTTAATACTGGGTCTGCCTGCATGTATGGAAATAATGAATAATAGCGTTTTTCATCAAACAGCGGTGACAGCTCCTTGAACGACTCTTCCATTCCTCTTGTCGGTGCATAAGTCGTTTTTCTCGTTGGCTGTTCCTCCTTTCCGGATACGGAAGAATCAATGGTTTCGTTTTTTGACGTTGTGAATTTTCTGCGGTTTGTATCTTCCGAAGCGGAAAACTGCTTTTTATGTTCAGCACCGGAGGTGCTAAAACCCTTATCCATAAGTATTTCCGTCGTCGGTTTTTATCGCATTGCCCAAGGTAGCAGCTTCTATATTTATCACTGTCTAGTTTTTCTGCTCTGCAGTCGTGGTTCCGGCGCTATAATTTGATCTTCACATTTGTTCAACTGTTTCTGCGAGTTATCTTCCTTTGAGCAGGTATCAGGCGTTCCGAATCCTGTACTCTCCTGGCTGTTGTCGGTATCGTTACCATATTTTGTGGAATTCCGTATATTTCATCGAGGGTCGATAAAATCTCATCCACCTCTTTTGCCTCGGGCTTCTTTTCAGTTACGATGCCATACGTTTTGATCTCTTCGATTTCGTATTTTTACTAATGTCATGCATCAGGCTGTTAAACATTTCAGTGTCTGCGGTTCTGGATGTCACATTGATATAGTAGAACCGGGGGATCTGCTGGCTGAGAGCGGATGCGACAATAAAGTCCTTGATTCTGATTAAGCTCTTTGGAGTTGGGTCCATGCAGCATGTGACAGCAATACGCTTCCCCTGCTGATTTCGGTGGAATCTTGGAACTAAGACTGGAGGGTGCATTGGCCGGCGGCATAATCCCTGCTTGTCCAACAAAGTTTTCTCCCCAGTTGTCTAGTTTTTTGGTGAGCAGTCTCACTAATATGCCCTATTCTCCCCGTCGATACATGCTGGTTTTCAACGGGCTGAACAGTTTAAAACATGTTGCTTCCTCCGGAAGCTGCAAAAGCGGGCGGTCTGTCCGCATCAGCATCCCGTATCCGGTCTTCACCACACCGTCTGTTTTCATTCTGCACTTCCCATATCCGTCACTCCCGCAGGAGCTTTGCATAACCATTCAGCCCACTGATATCATAGGACATGGGAAGGTGGCTGGTCAGACTCCAGTCAGAAGCATGAATGCTGGATGGGATACATTTCCCCACATCTGCAATACCCAGGTTCCCTGCCGCCACCGCCAGCTTCTCATCGGAAGCAGGAAGTGCAAGGGACAGAGTTCTTCTCCTGCCCTTCATACGTTCTCTCAAAATCGTCACCATAAATACAGCCCCGCTGTCATAGGTAGGACCAGGGCAATGCTGCCCATCATACACAGCCTGCAATGCTTTCCCTGACCGGAAAATATAGCCTGACTCCGAAAAGCATCCGGCATGCTCCCTTGCATAACGCCCACCAACCGCTTTCGCCTGGGTTTCCGTGTACCCCGCCAGCACATCTTTCCGATGCTCCCGGATATAGTTCCCCAATAATGTCTCATCTGTAGCTCCATGGTACACTGCGAACTTATCCAGGTTGCAGGACAGTTCTTTACACTCTGCATGATATTCCCCTTTCTGCCGCTGCCAGCACTCCCGGCCCATAACGCCGGATCAGGAATGCCGAAATCACTAAGCGGAAAGTATCCTCACTTACCAGCTCCGGGTCAATCAACTCCGACAGGCTGATGTGGCAGGTTCCCTTATATAAATCCTTCGCTGTATGGAACAGCACATATCCGTCCAGGTCAACCCCATGAATCCGGATTTTCTGGAACCGGATGATGTCCGAATCCACTGCCGGAAAGGCCCTTCCCCACAGGAACGAATCAGCAGATAAAAGATATACCGCCGCACACATGGCATCCTCATCCGCCGCACTTCCATGCTTCTCCCAAAGCTCAAAGGGTCTACCGCCACCTCCCTGGCGAATTGTTCCAGCAGCTCCCCAAAAGGGCGACTGTGGTGCCAATAAACCAGGTAATCCTTAAAGGAAAACTGTGGCGTTTGTTTCTCTTTTAAAAGTGCCAGCCTGTTTTTAAAGATACTCAGGTGCTCAACATATGCCTCAGCTGCTTCATCTTCTGTCTGATATCCTCCTTTCTTTCCGTATTCTATCTGTAGATTTTCTGAAAGGCTCTTGGTGCGGTGATACCAGGAACCGTTGGGCTGCTGCCCATGGAACTACTCATCTGATTCCTCCTTTGCAAAAGGAGTATTCAAAATTTCGAATATGATTAGTATACCATATTCCACCAAAATACTCTATATATCAGTGCCCGCTGCCACCGTTAATCCAGCGGTCAAAGGACCCTTTGGGAATACGGTAACCATCCCCTATTTTTATAACACGGAACGGTCCCTTCTCCTTGTAAGACTGGCGGATAAATTCATAGGCCGTATTTCTCCCGATTCCCAGCAGATTTTGAATATCCTTCACTTCATGCACTATTTTTTCGTCGGTTACGCTCTTTCCCATCCATATTCACCTCCTTCGGTTCAATTATGGAATTGTATTATTCATACTCTGTCCATGGAATGTAGTTATATGCAGGTGAGTTAAATTTTATAATTCATATTTTCATTTTAAAAAACTTCTTGAAAATCATTTTAATTGGAGTTACGATTTGTTTGGACATCGATGTACTTTATAGATTGGAGAAATGATTTTGAGGTTTTATATTAGCACTACGCAAGAAAGAATACCGTCCTCTATGGTCATTTATATGAGAAGAACTGGTGAGTATGGTATTGAAAATTACAAACTGATGGATACTTTTAAGAAATGGGTAAAAGAGAACAATTTATATGATGAAGATACAGTGATTTATGCTATACCTATGGACGACCCTGAAAAAGTAAAGCCTTGCCAGTGTCGTTACGATGTTTGTATCAATCAACCCAAAAATCAGAAATTTGCGCTAAATCAAATTAAATGTAGAGAATTGGAGAGTGGTAAATATTTAACTTTTCTGATTCCTCACACAGCAGATGCAGTCCAGACCGCATGGAAAATGTGCTTTTCTGAATTGGAGAAATTAGGATATTTGTTAGATAAAAGCAGACCTATAATGGAACGTTATAAAAAAAATCTTGTAGACAAGCATTATTGTGAATTGTGTATGCCCATTCTATAATTCTAATTTCTACACTCATAATTGAATAGAAGGTATCTGCCGTGCGACAGCAAAAAAAGCCGTCGTTCAGCAGTCGCAATCTTACGCTAATTTAAAATGGCGGCTTTGGTTTCAAAGCCGCTGTTTTCTTTTTACTTTCTAGGAAACTTCGCAAATCGGCAAAGATGGTGTATAATAGACTGGAAATAAAAAATGGCATAGCAAAAGAGCGAAGATGCGACTTCGCCATGACGTTGCCTATGTAGTTTTTTGTTTTTGGTTTAGGCTGCACTATCTGACGGTAGAGAAAGAATAAGGCGTATGGAGCTATCCATATCCCATAACCTTTCGATAGCGTTCAAATAGTGCAGTTTTTTTGTGG
>OBJQ01001121.1_pt1 | contig 15172 bp, 15 predicted proteins | sample 1519921 | NCBI WGS metagenome assembly OBJQ01 (sample SAMN04209244, study PRJEB22552) | human gut metagenome | biome: gut; material: feces | host: Homo sapiens | place: USA: Oklahoma
TAAACTATTGAACCGCGTAGTACCGAACGGTACGCTACGTGGTGTGGAAGGGGAGGTTAAAATCTCCCCTATCCGATTGCGCGTATGAAGATTAAAGGCGGTGTGTGGGATTTTCCCGCCAATCCGGAGCGGGTTAATCCAGCATCATCAATGCAGAAGAAGACCGGTTGTGACTTCAGGGAGTCAGGAGTGAGTTTTAAAGCCAGGGATGCCGTTACATTCATGAATCTGGAATAAGTCTGCTTTGGAGTAGGAACAGGCAAAGTCGTATAAAGGCAAGAAAAAAACAAGAATTTACAAGAAGTATTTTGATTAAAGTTATGATAAAATATTTTATAGTATTTCTCAACAAACGAAAGAATTTATGGCGTTATTGATTTTGCCAACCTCATTATACCATTAGGAGCTGATTGTTACTATAAAATTGGAGTGATTAAGAGGTTTGCCATGCCTCGCAAAACCGCATAAATATAATGTGCGGAGTTTTGCTCATGGCTAAAATATGATTATAAAGGAGGGACTGTCTCGTGTCCAAAACAACACTATTGGACAGTCGTATCAAAAAATACGCATACCGTGAGGCATCAGAAATATATCGGGATATTGGCGCATCGCCGGATGGACTATCGAGTGAACAGGTTGAGACGATGCGAGAACGATACGGTACAAACAGCTTCACAGAGCGAAATAACGATACGACGGCGCACCGATTGCGACGTGCATTTATCAATCCGTTCAATGTAATTCTCTTTGTCCTTGGTATTGTTTCGCTGGTGACGGATGTTATTCTCGCTTCCAACTTCGCCAGAAACGCCACCACCGCCATCATTATCTTTTCCATGATCCTGATCAGTGGTGTGATCCGTCTGATTCAGGAGCTGCGGGCAAAAAATGCAGCGGAACAGCTTGACCGACTGATCCATGAAAGCATCACTGTAAAGAGAGGCGGAGAACTCATGGAGATACCCGCAGAAGAATTGGTGGTGGGCGATCTTGTCCTGTTTTCTGCGGGCGACCGCGTTCCGGCGGACATCCGGCTGATAAAGGTCACCGACCTGTTCATCTCTCAGGCAGCCATCACGGGCGAGAGTGCCATTTTGGAAAAGAGCAGTAGAAGACTTAGTTACGGCAGTCAGGAAACATTGCCCCAGCTTGAAAACCTTGCTTTTATGGCAACAACGGTCATCAGCGGTAAGGGTGAAGGAATCGTGCTGGCGGTGGGCAAGGATACCTTGTACGGCAGTTTCACAAAGATCGATTCCGATGATAAAAATTTCTTTCAAAAGGGTGCGAACTCCATTGCCTGGGTCATGCTTCGCTTCATGGCGGTGCTGGTGCCGACCGTGTTTGTGGTTCTCGGCATATCAGGCGGAAAATGGCTGGAATCCTTTGCCTTTGCGCTGTCGGTGGCAGTAGGGCTAATGCCGGAGATGTTGCCTATGGTTATCACCGCCTGTCTTGCAAAGGGCAGCCTTGCCATGAGCAAAAAACAGACTATCATCAAGGACATCAATGCCATGCAGGGCTTTGGCAGCATGGATGTGCTTTGCATGGATAAGACTGGGACGCTGACCAATGAAAGCATCTTGCTGGAATATTACATGGATATTCTCGGCAACGAGAATACAGAAGTTCTGGATCTGGCGTTCCTGAACAGTATCTATCACTCCGGCGTCCGCAATCCTATTGATAATGCAATTCTTGCCTGTCAGACCATGCCGGGTTGTGAGACGCATTATACTGATTTGCTTGCTCGATATCAAAAGACAGATGAGATTCCTTTTGATTATACCCGCAAGTTTGTCAGCACCCTTGTGACAGACGAAAGCGGAGAAAGCCAACTCATTATGAAAGGGGACATCTCCCATATCGTTGCCCGTTGCATCCATGTGGAGTATCGGGGTGAAATTCTGCCGATAGAAAAGGGCGGGATGCAGAGCGTATCTTCTGTGGTAGATGATATGCTCCAGGATGGCATGAAGGTCATCGCCATTGCACGAAAAAATGTAGGACAGCAGAACCAGATCACCCCTGCCGATGAAAAAGATATGATTTTGATGGGGTATCTCGCATTCTTTGATGCACCCAAGAAAACCGCAAAGGAATCTGTGGCGGCGCTCAAAAAATTGAAAGTGTCCCCCAAAATTCTGACGGGAGATCAGGCAGCCATTGCGGTGTCTGTATGCCGCCGGGTGGGCATCTCTGCCGAGACTGTGCTGACCGGTGCCAAGCTGGATGAAATGACAGACAGTGAACTTAGCACGGCGGTTGAGGAAATCCATGTTTTTGCGGAGCTTACGCCGGGTCAAAAGGTTCGTCTGGTTTCCGCTCTGCGGGAAAACGGACATACGGTGGGCTTTTTGGGCGACGGAATCAATGATATTCCGGCACTGAACGAGGCCAATGTGGGTATCTCGGTGGACACGGCGGTGGATGCAGCCAAAGACGCAGCCGATGTGGTTTTATTGCAAAAGGATCTCAATGTGCTGGAGCAGGGTATTTTGGAAGGGCGCAAGACCTTTACCAATATGCTCAAATATATTAAAATTACTGCCAGCTCCAATTTCGGCAATATTTTTGCCATTGTCTGTGCCAGTGCCTTTTTGCCGTTTTTGCCCATGACTTCTGTTCAGCTTTTACTTCTGAACCTGCTGTACGATATTTTGTGTATCGTTCTGCCTTGGGACAATGTGGATGAAGAAGAAACTATGTCTCCGAGGGATTGGTCGGGAAAAACTTTGGGACGGTTTATGATGTCCTTCGGGCCGATCAGCTCCTTGTTTGACATTGCGACCTTCCTGTTCCTGTATTACTTCCTGTGTCCCATGCTGTGCGGAGGGGCAACCTATCTGAATCTTACCGATCCTGCCTTACAGCTTCAGTATGTGTCACTGTTCCAAACGGGATGGTTTTTGGAGTCCATGTGGACGCAGGTGCTGATTCTGCATTTTCTGCGAACCCATAAAGTTCCTTTTGTGCAGAGCAGGCCGTCTGCGTCGGTTATTTGCATTACTCTTGCAGGAGTTTTTGCCTTTACTGCTATTACCTTTACCAGTGGTGCATCGCTGTTCGGCCTGACGAAATTGCCGTTCTGGTATTTCGTGTTTCTACTGATTGTGGCGCTTGTGTATATGCTGCTGACTACGGTAGCCAAATACTTCTATCAGAAGAAGTACCATGAACTGATTTGAAAGGAGGAACCCATCGTGAAAAAGAATATCAGTTTCGTCCCAATGGATTCCGTCCTTGAAACGTGGCTGCTGGAAAAGTTGATGAAAGAGCCGCCGAAAAGTAACTGCGTGGAAGATTTACTTTCCGGTCTCCGGGATATGATCAGCGGAGAGGTATCTTCTTTGCTTTTGGGCGCATCCGAAGAATCAGAGCTTCCTATGGGTGCTGTGCCGGACGGGATGATGATTGGAGAATTGGAGATTCACCCCAAAGGCCGAAAGGTATTGATGAGCGGTTCAGAAATCAGCTTGACCCCAAAAGAATTTGACATCCTGTATTTTCTTGCGCAGAACCGGGGCGAAGTCTTTACCAAAGAACAGATTTATCGGGCAGTCTGGGCAGACGATTACCTTTGGGATGACAGCAATATCATGGCATTTATCCGAAAACTTCGGAAGAAAATCGAGCCTGACCCGGACGCGCCAAAGTACATTTTGACCATCTGGGGCATCGGGTACAAATTTAATGACCAACTATAACATAGGCGGACTGAGACTACCTTCGGTTTAAGCCGGCCTAAATTTGCCATGATAGATTTATAGCTTTTCCTTTTGAGCAGGCGGCATGTCCATGATGCTTCAGGATCCGTTTCTACCAATGCACGCATGGCTTCAACGAAATCCTCTATACGCAAAGAAACGGCGGCTTTTGAAAGCCGCCGTTTCTTTGGCGTATTTAAGCAACCGCTGCACGACGACTTTTTTTCTTTTGCCGTCGTACGGCAGTTTGCATTTCAATATGGATTCCGGTACAGTACCGGCATAATGGAGCAATCAATCCTTTTTTAGCTCGTCTGTTTTCGGTTTTTTCGGCTTCATTGACCAGAACACGATATTCATTACAATGACGATCAGTAAAACAACTGCCATTGCCACCCAAAAACCGATATTAAGGCCAAGCCATTCGGTCGTTCCGAAAAGGGTCATCCAAATTTCTTTCCAGTTCATCATTGCACCTCCTTAGAGCAGTTCGCCGTAGTGACGGACATAGGCTTTTTTCAAGCTGGTTGCCAGCACCATATACAGCAGGATGCAGGGAATCAGATAAGCAAAGTATGTTGCAGGCAGAGCGACAAATCCCAACATCGTTCCAAAGGCTGTAAAGGGAATTATGGTCAGGACCGTGATTCCAGTCATGGTGAGCAGCGTCACCGGAGCGGATGCGTGGCTCTGGATAAAGGGCAGTTTCGGAGTGCGGATCATGTGAATGACCAGTGTCTGACTCCACATGGATTCCACGAACCATCCGGCTTGGAACATACCAATATACTGTGCCTGAATCGTTGCCAGTTCTGCACCGCTGTAATAAGCAGCCAGATCGTTGAACAGAATGCCGTTGGACACGAACAGGGGGCAGAATACGAAATACATAAAGATGTAGGTCGTAAAGTCGAAGATAGAGCTGGTAGGCCCAATCCAAATCATAAAGCTGCCCACGCTGGATGCATCCCATTTCCGGGGCTTTGCGATAAACTCCTCATCCACGTTATCCCAAGGAATCGCGGTACAGGACAGATCGTAAATCAGGTTCAGGAAAATCAGATGCACGCTCATCATTGGCAGGAAGGGCAGCAGCGCAGAAGCCGCCAGTACCGAGAACATATTGCCGAAGTTGGAGGATGCGGTCATCTTGATGTACTTGATCATGTTGGCATAGGTCTTGCGGCCTTCGATAATGCCCTGCTCCAAAACCATCAGGTCTTTTTCCAGCAGGATAATATCAGCCGATTCCTTTGCTACGTCTACGGCTGTATCCACCGAAATGCCGATGTCAGCGGCTTTCATAGCCGCGGCGTCATTGATTCCGTCGCCCATAAAACCAACGGTATGGCCATTTTCACGGAGGATAGAAACCACACGGGCTTTCTGATCGGGTGTCAGCTTTGCAAATACATCGGTGGATTCTGCTGCTCGTGCCAGCTCTACATCACTCATTTTTTCCAAATCAGAGCCAAGGAGCATATTGCGAACCTTCAGTCCCACCTGCTTGCAGATGGTGCGGGTCACCTTGTCATTGTCGCCGGTCAGGATTTTCGTAGTAACGCCATGGTCTTTCAGTGCCTTGATGGCATCTGCGGTGGACTCCTTCGGGGGATCGAGGAACGCCAGATAGCCGATTAGCACCATTTCGCACTCGTCCTTCACGCCGAACGCACCCACTGGGGACGGATTGCTTTTCTGCGCAATCGCCAGCACACGGAAGCCCTTGTCGTTGAGATCATCCACTGTTTTGAGAATCCGGCTGCGAACCTCATCGGTCAGCGGTTCCACGCCGTCATCACACTCTACGAAGGTGCAGACGGAGAGCATTTCTTCCACAGCACCCTTTGTCACCATCTGGGTTTTGCCCTGCTTATCCTGAACGACCGTGGTCAGGCGGCGGCGGGTGAAGTCAAAGGGAATCTCGTCCACCTTCACATAATTTTCAGACAGATCAAGCAGACGAGAATCCGCCGCTTCTTCTTCCTCTGTCTTATGGATAATCGCCAGATCCATCAGGTTCTTGTAGCCGGTCTGGAAGTAGCTGTTGAGGTAGGCATGGCGCAGCACACGCGTATCGTCCTCGCCCTTAATGTTCAGGTGATATTCCAGCACGACCCTGTCCTGGGTCAGCGTACCGGTTTTATCGGTGCAGAGAATATCGATTGCGCCGAAGTTCTGGATGGAATTGAGGTTCTTGACGATGGTCTGCTTCTTGCTCATGGACACCGCGCCCTTGGCAAGGCATGTGGTCACGATCATAGGCAGCATTTCCGGTGTCAGACCGACGGCGATGGAAATGCCGAACAGGAAGGCATCCAGCCAGTCTCCCTTGGTGATACCGTTGATGAAGAATACCAGCGGAACCATAACGAGCATGAAACGAATCAGCACCCAAGAAACGGCGTTGACACCCTTGGTAAAGCTGGTTTCAACCGCTTCTCCGGCCACTGCGGATGCCATAGAACCAAACAGCGTATTATCACCGACACAAACAACGACCGCTGTTGCACTGCCGGAGACAACATTGCTGCCCATAAAGGCGATGTTTGTATAATCGGTTATGCTGTCTTTGGCCGCGCTGACATTAGGCGTTTTTTCAATGGGCTCGCTTTCTCCAGTCAAACTTGCCTGACTGACAAACAAATCTTTTGCATCCAGAATCCGAACATCAGCCGGAATCATATCACCCGCTGACAGATGCACGATATCGCCGACCACCAGATTATCCATGGGGATTTCAACTTTTACCTGATCCTTACGGGTAACGGTGCAGGTGGTCGTGATCATGGCCAGCAGTTTCTCCGCCGCATTGCCGCTGCGGGATTCCTGCACGAAACGAAGCGTTCCGGAAATAAACACCATTGTGAGAATGATGACCACCGTCAGACAGTCAAAATCCTCCGGCGTGCTGCCAAACAGGGAAAAATACGGGAAAACCATGTCTGTTATGGTGGATACCACCGCCAGGCAGAACAGAATGGCGGTAAAGGGGTTGATAAACGCCCCGGCCAGCCGCTTTGCCAGAGACTTCTTTTTTTCATGCGTTACTCTGTTGCTGCCGTATTTGGCGTGGCTTGTAAATACGCCGCCCGGATCAAGCCCACGAAGTGTGGTATGCAGGTTTTTCAAAACCTCTTTAATGGGATTGGTTGCCGCAAACTGAATGCGGCGGTTCTGCTCGTCACGGACGACTGCCATTTCCGCGGCCTGACGAACAGCTATGCGATTTTCTTTCTTGTTCATTGGTCTTACCTCCTTAATTTTTAGTAGAGGCAAGCGCAATCACATGAGGGACACGGAACTTCCGGCCCCCATGTGTTGCTCTATGCCTTCGCGGACTACCATCAGAGTCCATGCCATTCACCTCACTGTTTTTATGGAATATCTATTTGAACCGCAAAGCGGATTATTGGTTGCGATAGCGGTCACTCTTTGAGATATACCAAACATCCAAGCCTGCAATAATCAGCCATGCAATCATCGCGCATACAAACCAGTGGTTAGAAAATCCTGACCAAAATCCCTTCGTCAGAAAGATAATGCCGCTCAATGCAATGACCTCTCCGATGTTGCGGCAAAGAGGCACAATTCTAATTTTTTCTTTTTCTTCCTGCAGCATATTCTTCCATGCCGAAAGGTGTATGTATCCTTTCCCAAAGGCAAATACAAAACCTGCTATGGTGAAAAGGACTCCGAAAAAGATGCAGGTGTAGTCCATGGTTACTCACTCCTTCCTGTGATTGATTTCATTTCTTAGTTTGTTTAATTTCAGAAGTCTGGTAAGCAACATCACTGCCGTAACTGCAAGAACAAGCCAAATGACAGCAGTTACTTGATACCAAATCTGAAACATCAAAATTCTGTGTTCGAAAAACATCCAGCTTAAACAGCCGCATGTTATTGTGAACACGGCGTAAAGCGTAAAGAAAATTGTCAGTCTGCCATCTTTGATTTTCTTCTTCACTCACATCACCTCCCAACCGGCGCTTATTACTTCCGGGATTGCCAATGCCTGCCCAACAATTCCCTCTAAAACATTGTTTTTCGGTTTTCCAGAAGAACAGTATTCAGCGACAATCTCAACCTTATCTCCAACAACATCGCCGCTTTCCAGATTGTTTAGATACAGCGTTTTGCAGGGATTGCTGTTAATCAGCAGCAGACGGATTTCCTGCTCTGCATCTTCCTGACAAGTGACAGAAATGCGGTATTGCTTTTCTGATTCGTCCCCGGTAGTAATTGGATTCAGTTTTCTTGCAAGAGGACGCAGGATCAAATTGGAGCCAATCAGAATGCAGGCGGCGGTAATTGCCATTGCATACATTCCCGTACTTGCAAGAATACCAATGGCCGCCGTACACCAAAGAGTGGCTGCCGTATTCATCCCTCGCACCGAACCGCTATCCTTGAAGATTACACCGCTGCACAAAAAACCAACACCGGATATAATGCTGCTCCCGACACGGAACACCTGATCCGAACCATAGAGCATTGGAAACAATGTAAAGAAACATGTCCCCATGCAAATCAAAACATTGATACGGATGCCTGCCGGATGGCCGGTGAGCTGCCGCTCCAATCCAATCAGAAAGCCAAGCACCAAGGAGAAGGAGATTCTTAAAACAAAGTCGTTGTAAACCATACGATAGCCTCCCTTCGAACAATAACAGTATATAAAAATCGCAAGGAGAATCACATGGCTAAAACCTTGCGATTTCCTTGCGATTTGGCAAGATTTTAAAGAATAAGAAGTTGATAATAGTTCATAGATTGTAAGCGCTTAATAACCCTACGAATGGACAAAATAAAGCGTAACATTAAAGACAGTAGCTGAAATGACACTAACCGGCACAGCGAAAAATAAAAGCTTTGGAAACATTGCGCTGCGCTCTTCTTCTGAAGTGCAGGAGCCAAGAATCAGAGAACCGCCGGAAGAAAACGGAGAGATTGCTGAACTCTGTGCTCCGATTACAATACAGGAAAAAAGTACAAGCGGACTGATTCCGGTTGTGGCAGCCAGCGTAGGAACCAGCGGATACAGAGCAGGGCATACAACTCCCAGCGTGCTGGAAAAGAAGCTCATGATAGCACCCACGAAGCTGAAGGCAATTGGAATCAACCATGTAGGAAGACTGCTTCCTGCCCATGAAGCGAGAAGGCTGATCGTATCTGCTTCAATAGCAACGTTGATCAGCATACCAACGCCGCAGATCATGAGAATGGTATTCCAGGGAACCTTTGCAATGACCTCCTTTTGCGGAGCCAGTTTCATAAACAGCGCTATGGCTGAAAAAATAATCGCAACAAGACCAACATCCATTTTACCGTTTATGTAGGAGATAACCCCGGCATTTGGGAAAATAATATGTAAAATAGGGAAAATCAAAACAACAACGATCATAATAAGCATCAGGTACAGGTTTTTCTTCTGAAGATCTGTGAATGGTTCCGGCTTTTTAAAGGAGACTCCCCTGCCGATGTTACGGCTGCTTTTCGGCACATAACGGAAAAAGGCAATCAGAAGAAGAGAAAAAATCACACTGGCAATGAAGATGACTGCACAATAGCGGAAAGAAACATCTGCGCAGCCGCCTTCGTCTATCAGTCCGCGGAAAATAATACCGCTTCCGCTGGTCATAAAATTGCACCGGAGAGAGCACCGCAGTTGACTGCGACTGCGCCCACCAACTTGTCCATTTTTGATTCCTCACAGATCAGAAGTGCGATGGGAGCCATAAAGGCCATGACTGTGAAAAATCCTGCACCCCAAGCTGCGATTCCGGCAGCAGCCAGGTAAAGTGCAAAGGGAAGAAGCCCCGGGAATTTTCGGCATATATAGAGAAGATAACGTGCGGTCTTTTCCAGAGTTCCGTTTACCAGTGCAAAATTGTAGAATAGGGATACCGAAAAGATGACAAACATCGTGCTCACCGGCCATCCGCCAATGACTTCCTTTGTTGACATTCCCATGCCAAAGCATCCGATCAGATATGCGAAAATGATAGCAAAAAATCCTGTGTTAAATCCGGTTTTGTAACCAATAATGACAGCTATGGCAATCGCTGCGACAATTAAAAAACTAAGCATAATGTAATCCCCCTGATTGAAATGGTTAATCCTCAAGGCCAAGAAGGCCGGACTGAATGGTGTGTGTCATATAGTGAATTTCATCCCGTGAAATGCCGTTGTCCGCCAGATAACCGATATATTGCGCAAGGGCAATTTCCCAGTTTGGATTTTCTACCTGTCCACCATCGGTGCTGACCATTACATTTTTATATCCACAGGCTTTGATCGCTTCCAGATTCATTGGCAGGTTGCTCTTATACTTTCCGCCGCCCATGGGCTGTGCGAAGCAGTGTTCAAGAATGACATTGTAATCTTTCACAATGCGGATCTGATCCTCCAGACTCATACCCACCAGCCACCATTCCGGATGGGTGACAACGATCTTTTTTACACCGGCATCTCTGGCAGCTTCCACCATGCGGAAGCATTCTTCCGGAGAAATGTGGCCGGTTCCAAGAACTACATCAAAATCTTTAATTAACTGAAACACATCCTTCAGTTCGGGAACAACTTTTCCGTCTCTGAACACGTCCACGCACCCCTTGGCGGGTTGGTTCATTTTGAGCTTAGTATTCCTGGCTGACTGTGTCGGAAGCCATACAACCTTTCCGCCAAGCTTCAGACCGCTCTCTACAGCATAAGGATTGATTCCGCCCATTTGGCTGTTCAGGGTAATGCTGCCGAACATGGTAAAGTTATTGTCGCCACGGTGCACCAGTTCGTTGTGGCGGTTGCAGAGATAAGCCCGGTCTACGGTAGTACCTTGATGGGTTTTGATGACAATTGCCCGTGCGCCTGTGCGGATGGCAGCCTCCATCAGTTCAAAATCATCGTAGGCCCGGTGACGGATGTCCGGATTGGAGTGGACGTGCATGTCAATAACGCCTTTTAGTGAAACATCTGACATTTTTATTCTCCTTTCATTGATAAAATTGCCGTTTTTTCTGTTCTGGATTGCCAAATCTATGTATAAATCTTATAATGAAAAATATATCGGTGCAACAGAGAATAAACGATAACGGATAACGGTAAAAACGATGGGAGAGTTTGAAATGGATATGAAAGAATTTACCTATCTGATTGCATTGGCAGAGGAGGGCAGTATTTCGAAGGCTGCACAACGTCTCTATATGGCTCAGTCTTCTCTCAGCCAGTTTCTGCAGCAGTTTGAAAGTGAGCTTGGGACAAAGCTGTTTGTCAGAACATCAAAGGGAATACATCCTACATACAGCGGGGCGTGCTTTATCGAGCAGACCAGGCAGATCCTTCTTCAATATCAGAGAGCGAAAAATGAATTATGGGACAATGAACATATGGAGGCCGGGCGCGTGATATTTGGTATCAGTTCCTTCAGAGGGATTCGCATGCTGCCTAAGATTTTAAAAAGCTTTCACGAAAAATATCCCAAGGTGAAGGTGGATGTGGTGGAAGAACACAGCATGGAGCTGGAGGAGCTTCTCATGGCAGGCAAGCTGGACCTGGCGATGGTAGCCATGCCTACGGTGAAGCTGAAAAATGATGTGGAGTTTTTAAAAGATGATGAGGTTCTGATCGTTGCGAACAGAAATCATCCGGTTATGGAGTTTGTAAAGCCGATTGAAGGAACCACCAATTATTGGGTGAACATAGAAGAAACTGCACAGTTTGAATTTATCATGAGCGGTTATGACACGATCCTGGGAAGCATCAGCCGTCAGCTGTTCAGTGAGAAGGGAATTAAATATTATGCGGAAAATAACAATATAACGGCAGCGATGGCTGTTTCTATGGCGAAGGAAGGACTTGGACTGGCTTTTTCCTACCAGTCCTGCGCGGAACCAAGTGACAAGGTGCGGTATTTACGGATTGGAAGAAAAGGGGTGTTTATAGAATTGGGGCTTGCCTATCCGTCAAATAAATACTATGTGAAGGCTGCAGAGGAGCTGGAAAAGACGATACGTGAAATATATCGAAAGGATCGTTTGGTGGAAAAATAAGAACAGAAGGTTATGTAAGGCACAGAATGAGAAGGTTCTGTGTCTTTTCTGTATCATAGAGTACGCCCGGCTCTGCAATTTCCTATTATAAAAAGCGCTCAGTACAGGATGCTTTATGTCCGTAAAGGTGCTATCGGTAAAACCGATGGTTAATAGTGATTATGCATATTTCATTTTGATATAAAAGCGGGATATATTAAACGTAAGGATGAGCCGGATCTTAAAACAAAGTGAGAAGGGAGAAAAGGAACATGAACATGGATGCATCCAGTATATCAATACCCAGGGCGCCATTTTTCGGCAGTTATATTATGAAGACGGTGGAGAACGGATGTAAAAAGGAAACTGCCAGGGAAAAAAGGGAACGGGAAGCGAGAATGAGAGAACTGTTTGAATCGGTTGATGATTATGTGGAACAGGCGTAGCAAGTAAAAAACAGTAAAGAGGAGGAATGAAAATGGTAAAGTTATATGAAAGCGGCGTATATCTGATCAATGGGACGGAAATCGTACCGGAATGTGAAACCCAGAAAATTCAGGCGCTTACAGGAAAAGAAGTAAAGAAAGAAGAGGCTAAAAAGGGAACGATTGCATATTCCATCATGGAAGCACATAATACTTCCGGCGATATGGAAAATCTTAAGATCAAATTTGATGCGATGGCGTCCCACGATATTACGTTTGTTGGAATTATCCAGACAGCGAAGGCGTCAGGGATGGAAAAATTTCCGATTCCCTATGTACTTACAAACTGCCACAATTCGTTGTGTGCAGTGGGAGGAACCATCAATGAAGATGACCATATGTTCGGACTTTCTGCGGCAAAAAAATATGGCGGAATCTATGTTCCTCCTCATATCGCAGTCATTCACCAGTATATGAGAGAGATGCATGCGGGCTGTGGAAAAATGATTCTTGGATCTGATTCGCATACAAGATACGGGGCGCTTGGGACTATGGCGATCGGTGAGGGCGGCGGAGAACTGGTAAAGCAGCTTCTTTGTGATACTTACGATGTGAAATATCCGGGTGTTGTGGTGATTTATCTGACAGGAAAGCCTGCTCCATATGTGGGACCGCAGGATATTGCACTTGCCATCATCGGCTCAGTATTCAAAGAGGGTTATGTAAAAAATAAGGTAATGGAATTTGTGGGACCCGGTGTCGCATCCATGTCAACCGATTACAGAAACGGTGTGGACGTCATGACAACAGAGACTACCTGCCTGAGTTCCGTTTGGCGTACAGATGAAGACACAAGGGCATTCTTAAATCTTCATGGCAGAGGAGACGCATATAAGGAACTGAACCCGGCGGAGGTCGCTTACTATGACGGATGTGTCTATGTTGACTTAAGCACGGTAAAACCGATGATCGCCCTGCCCTTCCATCCGAGCAATACCTATGAGATTGATGAGCTGAATGCCAGTCTTGTGGATATTTTGCGGGAGGTTGAAAAGGAGGCAGAGCATGTGGGAAGCGGAAGAGCTTCTTATACACTTACAGATAAAATCAAAGACGGAAAGCTTCAGGTGCAGCAAGGCGTGATTGCCGGATGCGCAGGAGGAAATTATACCAATGTGGTAGAAGCAGCCAATGTGCTCAGAGGTAAAAATTGTGGAAACGGAGAGTTTTCTCTGGCAGTATACCCGTCTTCCCAGCCGGTATTTATTGATCTGGCAAGAAAAGGCGTGATCGCCGACCTGATGGAGGCAGGTGCGGTTATCCGTACAGCATTTTGTGGACCATGCTTTGGAGCAGGTGATACTCCGTGCAATAATGGCCTGAGTATCCGCCATACGACCAGGAACTTCCCGAACCGTGAAGGTTCCAAGCCTGGTAATGGACAGATGTCTTCGGTAGCGCTTATGGATGCGCGTTCCATTGCGGCAACGGCTGCAAACGGCGGCGTACTTACTTCGGCAGAAAGCTTTGACTGCTGGGGAGAAGTACCGGAATATCACTTTGATGATACCGTATATAAGAACCGTGTATATTACGGGTTTGACAGCGGAGATCAGGAAAAAGAACTGGTATACGGTCCGAATATTAAGGACTGGCCGGAAATGAGCCCGCTGACAGACAACATCCTTCTTAAAGTATGTTCCAAGATCATGGACCCGGTAACGACAACGGATGAATTAATTCCATCGGGAGAAACTTCATCTTACCGCTCCAATCCGCTTGGTTTGGCCGAATTCACCCTTTCAAGAAGAGATCCGGAATATGTGGGCCGCAGTAAAGAAGTGGATAAAATTGAGAAGGCAAGGGTCAGCACGGGAAAGGTACTGGAAGCAGAGCCGGAGCTTGCAGAGGTATATGGAGTCATCCGCACGCTTCCGGGACAGGCTGACATCAAAGAAGCAGAGACAGAAGTGGGTAGTATGGTATACGCGGTGAAACCTGGAGACGGATCTGCCAGAGAACAGGCTGCAAGCTGTCAGAGAGTGATCGGAGGCCTTGCAAATATCACAAAGGAATACGCTACCAAGAGATACCGCTCCAATGTGATGAACTGGGGAATGATTCCATTCCAGATGAAAGAAGAACCAAACTTTGAAGTGGGAGACTATATCTTTGTACCGGATATCAGAAAGGCGTTGGACGGCGATATGACAGATATCAGGGCCTATGTGATCAAAAACGGAAAAGCGGAGGAAATCTCGCTGTATGTGGCGGATATGACGCCGGAAGAACGTAAAATCGTAAAGGCAGGCTGCCTGATCAACTATAACAGGAACAGAAAAAACGCATAGGAGGGCAAATGGGATGGAGATTAAGAAGCCAGCAGTGGCAGGAACACTGGAATCCAGTGACTGCCAGGTAACGGTAGAAGCAGGGGAAGGAACAATCGACTTCACCCTGGAAAGTGCAGTGATCAACCAGTACTGCCGTTTAAGACGATTGAAGAACTGCGCGATATTGCCTATTCCATTGCCGGGGAGCCGGAAAAGGTCCAGTTTGAGGACAGGGTGCGCCGGATTAAGCCATTTCATTTACGGAAGGTCAGGTATTTTAAAAGCCGGGGGAATGGAACTATTGACATTTACTGCGTGTAATGATATAAATAAAACCATACTAATTTACTATGAATAGTGTGGTTTTGCTGCGCGGCACAGCGCTGTGCAAAGACGGATGCCGGATTTAAGGAGGAGGCTTATGAAACATACAAAAGGAACAGCGGGGAGAATGGCAGGCAGATGTCTTGCCCTGGTTTTATCTGCGGTCATGGTCCTGTCAGCGGCGGGATGCGGGGGCAAAGGCGGCAGCCAGCCGTCGGGCCAGACGGAATCAGGCCAGACGGGATTGGGACAGACCCAGGCAGCGGCCTCTGACAGCGGAAAAATCGTCAATATTGGTGTGACCAGCTCTCTCAATACGCTGAATCCCCTGCTGATGGACGGCGTGGAGATGA
>OBJQ01001171.1_pt1 | contig 14698 bp, 18 predicted proteins | sample 1519921 | NCBI WGS metagenome assembly OBJQ01 (sample SAMN04209244, study PRJEB22552) | human gut metagenome | biome: gut; material: feces | host: Homo sapiens | place: USA: Oklahoma
TCAATGAAGTAAATCATGTGAATCGCGTAGTGTATGATCTGACGGGAAAACCACCGGGAACGATTGAATTCGAATAGAAAGAAAGAACCTAGAAACCTTGAAGAATCAAGGAATTCTGGGTTCTTTTTTTGTGCTTGAGTACATCTTGAGTACAAAATTAGTTACTATTTGGAGATTTTCTCCATTGAAACTCCGGAGTAAACTGTCCAGATTCGCCCTCGCAAGTTTTGGGCCAGTTGATTTTCCATTCAAAGTATTCTTCAAAAGATATTAAATGCTGTTGGAGTTCCTGGTATCTTAAGGCCCATTCATACATTTGTCTATTTAACTCATTGTATTTAATAGCAATAGCAATAGGTGGAACTGTTTCGGAGTATGTATACTCATTTACAAATCCGTATATGTGACGGGAATCTTGTTTGTCAAAATAGTTATTTAGAGGGAAAATAACAAAGTTATTACCAAGAAGTTCTTCAAGCCAAAAAAGCTCTGTCATACTTTTTTCAAGAGAACCAAGATTTTTGGCTTCTTCAAAATTGATTGGATTGCAATTTAGAGCATTTGCAAGTGTAAGAATTGTCTTTCCTTTAGGAAGACGATAACCGGATTCATATTGGCTAATACGTTGTTTAGCAAAAGAATCCGTAAAACCAAGCATAGTACCTAATTCACTTTGTGTTAAATGTCTAAAAGTTCTTATTTTTTTTATGCGTTCACCGATTTGCATACTAATCTCTCCATTAAATTATATTGACTAAATTATACTTTATAAGAATATAAAAATCAACAGATAGCAGTAAGAGCAAATATGTAAAAACTATGAATGAAGAAGAAAAATAAATATAATATTGACAATAATGAGAAATGATTATATTATAAAAGTATAACTATTATGTTATACTAAAAATAGGAGGATAAAATAATATGAACACAGTAAAAAAGAATTATGTAACAGCAACAGAGTTATCCGAGACACTTGGCGTCTCCACAGGACAAGCCTACAAGATTATCAGACGCCTTAACAACGAACTAGACAAAAAAGGCTTTATTACAGTATCGGGCAAATGTCCACGGCGCTATCTGGAAGAAAAATGGTATGGATATGGAAAGTAGAGGGGGATATTAAACATGGCATCAAGTGCTAAAAGAGACCTCAAAACAGGTAAATGGATGATACAGTATCGATTTACAGATTGGAGAGGGAGACGTAAAAAGTCAACAAAGCGTGGCTTTCGTACAAAAAAAGAAGCAGAAGAGTGGTTGCAAAAGTTTTTGATTACACAGCAAAGTGACATTAATATGCTATTTGGTGATTTTATTGAGATATATTACAAAGACATGAGCAATCGTCTGAGAGAGCATACTATGCAAACTAAACGGTATATAATAGATATCAAGATTTTACCGTATTTTGCATCAAAAAAAATCAATGAAATAACGCCGGTAGATGTCAGAAAATGGCAAAATGAACTGTTAAAGCAAAATTATAAACCTACCTACATAAAAACTATAAATAATCAACTATCTGCAATTTTTAATTATGCAGAGAAATATTATAATTTACCAAACAATCCGGCACGTAAGGCAGGAAGCATCGGAAAAAGTCATGCAGAGGAGATGCAATTTTGGACGCAGGAGGAATTTACTAAATTCGATGATGCATTGATTGATAAGAGACAGTCTTATATTGCTTTTAAGGTCTTGTATTGGACAGGGATGCGTTTAGGAGAACTACTCGCATTAACAATCGGTGATATTGATTTTGATAAGAATATGATTAGTATTACAAAATCTTATCAAAGAATTGGCAAAAAGGATGTGATCACAGACCCTAAAACCCCAAATAGTAAAAGAAAGATATCTGTTCCAGAGTTTTTGATAACAGATTTAAAAGATTATATAAATAGTATGTATAAGCCACAAAAAGAGGAGCGAGTTTTTGAGATTAGCAAATATTTTTTAGAACATGAGATGCAAAGAGGAATTAAAAATAGTGGGGTGAAAAAAATTAGAATCCATGATTTGCGACATAGTCATGCGTCCCACTTAATACATATAGGGGTGCCGATTTTAGAAGTATCTAGACGTTTGGGACACCAATCACCCAACATAACCTTAGGAGTTTATGGACACTTGTATCCAGACAGGCAAAAAAAATTGGCAGATCAATTGCAGAAAGAATATATGGAGAACTTATGATGAGTGGATTAGATCACAACAGGAAGCGGAATCAAACGATTTGCTTCCGTGCAACACCAGAAGAGCGAAAAGAAATAGAAGCACGAATTAAAGTAAGTGGAATGCCAAAAGGAGAATATTGCAGACAGTCTCTTTTGAATCAAAAAATAGAAATAAATGCAGGGAAGTATCAAAGCGATCGCTTGAGTATAGAAATCAAGCGTTTGCGTGAATTGACAGAACAAATACCACAAGAGCAATTCCAAGATCTTTTGCAAGAAATTAAAATCTTATTAAAGCAACTTATAAGTATACTAAATGATAATTATGAACTAAAAAGATAAGCCCTTGTATTTGCAGATACAAGAGCCATCCCTATGGATAAAATCCAAATTAACCAACATTATCTTATCACATAGGGGTGGCATTGGCAACAGAAAGGAAAAACCAATGGACACAAAAGTAAAGATAATTAGTATGGACGAGATTCAGGCAGAGGAGATTAAATGGCTCTGGAAGCCTTATATACCGTTTGGTAAATTGACAATTGTACAAGGAGACCCTGGAGAGGGGAAAACTACATTTGTCTTGCGCTTGGCTGCACAGTTATCACAAGGCAAAGGGTTTGATGACAGCATGGAGATATCAGAGCCGATGAATGTAATTTATCAAACAGCAGAGGACGGATTAGCTGATACTATAAAGCCAAGGCTGCTCAGTGCAAATGCAGACTGTTCTAAAATAAAAGTGATAGATGATACAGAAAAGAGTTTGTATATGGATGATGAACGGTTGGAGATTGCGATTAGAGAGCAAAATGCAAAGCTATTGATTTTAGATCCTCTGCAAGCGTATTTAGGAGATCGAGTGGATATGAACCGAGCAAACGAAGCGCGAGAAATGACAAAAAAGCTAAGTGCTATGGCAGAGCGGACTGGTTGTGCAGTAATTTTAGTGGGACATATGAACAAAGGGAGTGGAGCAAAAGCGGCATATCGCGGAATTGGTTCAATTGATTTTTTTGCCATTGCAAGGAGTGTTCTTTTGGTCGGCAGAGTGCCCAATGACAGTAGTATCCGCGCCATTGTACAAATCAAAAATAATCTTGAAAAAGAAGGAGAAACGATGGCTTTTAGACTCAGTGACAGTGGATTTCAATGGCTTGGAGAATCGGATATTTCAGCAGATGAACTTTTATCCGGCTGTTCTAGTACGGATAAACATAAGACAGCCGTAGAGTTTTTACAAAATGTTTTAAGTGATGGTAAGGAAGTACCTGCGTCATCTATTTTTGCACAGGCGAGAGCATTGGGAGTCTCCAAGAGAACAATGGAAAATATAAAACAGGAATTGGGAGTTAAATCCATAAAATCGGGCAATTTGTGGATGTGGAAGATGCCTTAAAAAAGAAGAACGCAACACCGCAAAGGTTGGGGGATGAACACCGCAAAATAAAAAATATCTCCCCCAAGGTATGCGGTGTTACGTTGTTGATTTTAGGATAGAAAATAGAAAATCTATTTCTTTTTTTTCGTGCTTAAATTCAAAAAAATTGAACACGAAAAAGAGGATAGAGTAGTCGATTTTGTGCGTTGGCGAAAGGGAGAAGATACTTAAAATTTAGTATTAGCAAGCAGGGGATAAATGCTCCCACTAACGTTGGAGTATTTATCCGCTTGTTAGCCGTTTACACTGGGGCAAGCCCCCTAAGACCCCCATTTGTTTTTCCAGACACATCACTTATTTTCCCAAACAATAACACCAATTTTTTGTAGCGCTTGAAAAAGAAAGGAGCGGCGTATGAGTGAAAAAAGTAGATACCGAACACGGACATTTAAAGTATATTTATTCAACGAGGAACTACAGTTACTAAACGACAAAGCAACTGCCTTAAACATGACAAAATCTGCCTATATAAGAGATTTAATTTTGTTCGGACAAACAAGGAAGGCAGAGGATAAAAATTATGAAAACGTGATTTATGAATTAAACAAAATTGGTTCTAATATCAATCAGCTTGCGTACATCGCAAATTCGGAATTTAGTACAAATGGAATCGAGATATTATCTTTGATATCCAATTACCAAGAGCTTTTAGAGCAGTTTGATGAATTAACTGCGATTGTAAAAGGAAGTGAGTGTTAAATGGCGATCACACATATCCATCCTATTACAGGAAATATTGCAGATACCATTCGATATGCAATGAATGATAAGGTGGAGTCTGTGAAAAATATTGAGGAATGGAAAGCGGTATATGAGAGCAGGCAACACTTTGTTCCCTATACTTTTGATAAGCGAACGGGAGAAGTTACATATCATACTTTAAATTCTTCGGTCAATTGTGCATATCCATCTGATATTGTCCATTCCATGAGAACTACGATCGAAAATGGTCGGGGAAGATATCGGAGAGAGGCGCCAAGAACGAAAAATGGGGAAGAAATTATTTTATATCACATGTGGCAAAATTTTGGAGAGCCATTATCTCCCGTAGTGGCAAATGAAATTGGAAGAAAACTGGCAGAAGAAGTTTTTCCAGACTTTCCCGTGATTATTTCTACTCATACAAATACTGCATATACACACAACCATTTTGTTGTTTGTGCGTGGAATATTCATGGAAAGAAATGGAATGACTGTCACCGAACCAAACGGCTCATCCGCAGTGTTTCTGATCGTCTGTGTAAGGAATACGGTTTACAGGTCTTAGAGCATACAAAGGATATGCAGTTGATTAAATATCAGGATTCAAATGGGAAAACACGGTATTATGAGCCCACTGATCGAAAAAATGTGTTGCTCCAAAAAAGAACGCAGAAAGTAATCTGTATGGATGATGTGGGAAGTTACCGGCATACAGAATCATATCAACAGTGGAAAGCTGAGAAATTATCAAATCAGGAGATCGTAAGACGTGATATTGATCGATTACTGCCAGATGCTTGTTCGTATGACCATTTATTGATGTTACTCCGTGAATATGGATATACCATTCGAGACAAAAAGAAAAACGGTGACTGGTTGAGTCATATTTCTTTTACTCCGCCAGAAGCAGGGAAAGGAGTACGGGACTCCTCTTTGTCGGAGGATGGACGATATACACGGGAGCAGTTGACATACTTCATTGAAAACAGAGAAAAAGAACGAAAACAGACCCAGCTTCTTCTGGAGGAAGTGAAAGCGGAATTATCGCATGAGGAAAGAGAAAAAATTCTATATTCGACATCTTATCAATATGGAAAAGTTGACATTCAATCACTGCATCCAAAGTGGAGAAAAACCAGTTCTTCGGAACAGCAGATAATATTTGTGAAACGTTCCGAAGCAGAACAGGATCTTGTTTATGATCTCAAACAAAAAGATCAATCGAATTTAAAATATGAAGAATGTCTGAAGAAGGAAATACAGGATGGATTAGACAGTCTGCATTTTCTGGAAACAACAGGATATGCCACATTACAGGAAGTACGGGTTGCATCTCGAAAGGTGTGGGCAGATTTTTACAATACGAAAGAGGCGATGGAGCATATTGATACGTTGATAAAGAAATTAGAGATTATTCAGACACTTTCTTTGGAATGTGAAAAAACAGAAAAGAGAATCCTATCACACGCAAAAGATACCGTTTACATGCAGACAAAGTATGAGCAGGATTGCGAGTTGCTTGAAAAGTACAAAAAGTTAATCCAGAAATATAAAGTCGAAAATCCAGAAAAAATGCAGGAATATAAACAGAAATTGGAATTCTGTCAAAAGAAGAAACAAAAATTACAATTGGCAATAGACGTTCTGGAACACGAACAGCGGAATTTTGAAAAGTGCATAAAAACCTTAGAGCGAATTCAGGATACGACCGGAAGGGGGATGGAAGCAGAACAGAATCAAAGAGAAAATAAGACGAAAATAGAGACTATGATTGAGGAAAAGCGAGAGAAAGAAAAAGTGTCAAATAAAAAGCAAAAAGAGAGTGAAAGATAATAGATATAAAAATGGGATATTATCCTCACAAGTGAGGACAATATCCCAAATTCTTTATGCTTGTCTTCCACCAGATATCAGCTTCCATATGACAGGGCAGTATTTAGACAGAATATTTCCTGTATAATGGCAAAATACAGTTACAATTACAGGAATCATTAAAAATATAAAACCACCAATATACATGCTGTTTCCAAAGGCAAGATTTCCTACTTTATTCAGGAACAACGCCATAATTTGGTGTACGGCATAAATAAGAAACGTGTTTTTCATCCATGTTCGGGCTTCCGGTAAAGGGAGCATACAAATCAAGTACCAGAGAAACGCAGCACCACATATTTTGTAAATATAGATCCAACCTGTTTGAATGTGTACGAAAGTAAATATGAAGCTGATACATGAACCCACAAGAAAAATCAGCGCAGGAATGTATGGGTTTTTAGAGGTCACAGCGTCTTTCCAATGGATTCCAAGGTAACTTCCAATAAGATAATAGATACTCCATGAAAACACATCGTTTACATTGATCGGAAGATAAGGCGTTAACATTGCTGAAAAGTTAAGAATTAAAACAGCAAATATCACTATCAGTCCAATCCATTTTTGCTTCAAAATACCATAAATGACAGGACTCAAAAAAGAAAACAGAATCAAGTACAGCATAAACCAGAAAACCGGATTGTATTTGTAGAAGAAAACGGCATTTATGAATTCCGGTAATGAAAAAGGTACTGCGGTATCGAATAATTGTCCCAGGTATGGAATTTTCCGTGCTGTCAAGTGCAGAATATAATACAGAAAATTCCAGATGAAGAAAGGAATCACAAGACTAACAACTCTTCTCTTCAATTTTTCCGGTATTTTCTTCCATGTAAGATTTCTGTAAAAGAGATAACCGGAACACATGAAAAATCCTGGGACTGCAAGACAGGCAATCTGCTCGACTAAAAATGAAATCGAACGATTGATCCATGTTACAGGGTCTATAAAGATGTGCATATTCTGCGCATGAATGCACACAACCAGAATACACAGGATAAAGTTATACCATAGTATTTTGTTCTTAAAGGTTTCTTCTTTCATCATTTTCTCTCTTTTCCTTTTTTATGTGGTTTTTTGCAGGCAAGTTCGTATAGTTCCTGTTCATTTTCGTGTAGAAATTGTTCAAAAAACGAGATTTCATTAGTAGAGTAGCCATGCTTAAAAATCCAAGTATACTCCGGTAAGGAACAACGGGCAGAGTCAAAGCCATCCTCGGTAGGGCGTTCAAAATGAACGATTACTTTTTGCACACCGTCTTCTATGATGAGATGTGAATGAACAATTTCTGTTTCATCTGGCAAGGTTTGGTATAGATACATCATACTTCTTTACCTCTCTTTTCTTTATAATGCTCATCTGATTTTAGGAGGAACGTAATAAAAGTAAATGGGAATGAGCACACCTATGCTGATTTACAAAAGTCTTATTACCTTTTATTTGTCATGTTTGAATTTTTGACAAATTAGAAGGATACCACATCCTAACACTAAAATCAATGGGATTATAACTAAACCTCTTTTTTCTGATGTATCATCTGATATGTCAGCTGCTTTTTTGGCTTCCTGCAATTCGTTGATTTCTGCTTTTCGTTTTGCTTCTTTATCCTTTTGCTCCTGTTTTAAATCAGCTTTTGAACCACCATTCTCAATATAATCTTTTCCCGTGATAAAATCAAATGCCGCTTTATGTTCCTGTACATAATCATATTGCCAATCCATCAATTTCAAATAAGCATCTGAAACTACAGTCGTATCTCCTTCTTCTGTTCCATTCATCAACTCTACAACCGGAGAAGTGATTTTGTTATGAAATGCTTCTTTGCTACTGAAATATTTTTCCCAGTTTCCCAAGTTAATGTATTTCTGGATTCTTACATAGCTTTCGTAATACACGAACCTGTCATACTGGCTCATGTTAAACCAATCTTCCTCAGTCGCATTTTTTACTACATTTACAAAATCGTCTGCTCTTGACTGTGCTTCATCATTGAAAAGTCCTAAATATCCTGTCGCAAAATCATTCCATGTTTCATCATTTTCAGTAAAAGATACTTTATCTAAAAATTCTTGAAATGCTTCATCTGCACTTTGGTTTTTTGAAGCGTTTGATTTTTTGCTTTCTTCTTTTTCTGAATCCTGTGTAGTTGATGTATTGGAAACATTCTGGTTATTATCCTGTGTCTGATTGCTATCTGATGAACCACGCCCAATACTACCTCTGATACTTTCCACTTCTTTTTCTACTTCTTGTTTTCGTTCATCTGTATAAGTAATCTTCCAATTAAACTCATATCCATTTGCAGTCGCAGGGAAATCCGTAATTTTTGTATTATCGCTATTTACAATCTGGTATCCCTCTTTGATTCCTTTAAACGTAATTTTATACGTTGTTGGAGCAGGTATTGTGAATTTGGGTTGATTTCCGCTTCCATAACTATTTGCTTTTGTCAAGATATAACTTTTGTTTGATGTACCTGTCACATCATTCATCAATACCTCAATGTCTCCCTCATAAGAATATGTTACATCCGTAATCGAAAATGTTACCGTACATGGCACAACTTCATCCCCTGTAAGGGTTTCTTCGTCAGCGAAAGCCGTTGTTGCAGTACCAAGAAGAAAAATTAAACTGATCAACATTCCATACAGGAAATTCTTTCTTTTGTTCATAATTTAAATCCTTTCGTTACGATCTATTTATGTTTATGATTGGAAAAATAAGTGTGGGCAAAACACACCCACACTTATTTTGAATACTATTTTCTGGTTGCTCCGCAATCTGGACAAATCTGTCCCTGTACCACTTCTTCTGTCCATGCTTCTTTATCTACAATCCATTTATTTTCGTAAACAGCTTCGTGGTGGATAATATCTGTTCCAACCTGTACATTTCTTACATCCTCATGCCAACCTGCTAATTCTCCATTGGCAAGATGTTCAAACATATGGTCATTTTCATTTCCCGTAATATCTTTGTTACAGTTATTACAGATATGTCGGATTTGTTCCTCATAAATTGGAACTTCTTCATCCCATGCATCCTGTATTAAGACTTTTTCATAATGTCCTTCCTCTGGATGTTCGATTTTCACGATATTGTCTATCCAATGATGTTCATGTGGTTGTTCTGGATCCTCAGATTCTTCTCTGGTTGCTCCGCAATCTGGACAAATCTGCCCCTGTACCACTTCTTCTGTCCATGCTTCTTTATCTACGATCCATTTATCTTCATAAACAGCTTCGTGGTGAACTGTTTCTGTTCCAACCTGCACTTCTACCTGTTTTGTTGTATAACCACCTGTTGTACCATCATTCAATGCATGGTCTTTTCCATGTTGTAAAGTATTTCCTGTAATATCTGCACCACAATCATTGCAAATGTCTCTCCACTGTAATTCGTAAATCGGAACTTCTTCATCCCATGCATCCTGCACTAAGACTTTCTCCCAGTGACCTTCTTCCTCATGCTGAATCACTTCATCCCATGCATCTTTTACCAGAACTTTCTCATAGTGACCTTCTTCTGGATGTTCAATTTTCACGATGTTGTCTACCCAGTGATGTTCATGTGGCGTATCTGGATTCTCTGGTTCTACCGGAATGGATGGTTCTAATGGAATCAACGGAATGGATGGATTCTCCGGCTCTACAGGTGTGGATGGTTCAATCGGTGTCAGCGGAATCTCTGGTGTTTCTGTTCCAGTCTGTCCACTTTCCTGTGTTGTATTGTCATTTGTTGTGCTGTTATTTTCTGTATTAGAGACTGGTGTATTCTGTGGAGTTGTTGCAAGCAGATTCCTTTCATTTTCGATACGCTCTTCCATATCCAGATACATTGCTAAAATTTTCGCAGTTTCTTCTTTTGTGATTTCTTTTTCTGGATTAATTTTCTGTTCCTTATCTACATCCACAAACTGATTCACCAAAGCCCATTTCATAGATTCCTGCGCCCAATCAGCAACGCTGTCTCTGTCCAGAGCAGCATCCAAAGATGCGTCTACAGTGTTTGTGTTGATAACATTTTTATATTTTGCATAATTAAAGACGATCTGCACCGTTTCCTGTTTTGTCAGATTTTTTTCAGCTTCAAACTTATTTTCTGCAAAGAATCCTTCATTTAATCCTGCAAACAGGTTGGAGTTTTCCGCCCATTTCAACGCACGTCCAAGTTCATTGTCAGCCTTGTAATCTACATCTGCAAATGTATTTTCTCCATCCAGTACCAATGGATTTTTTTCCATACGGTACAATGCTGTCAGAAGCCCCTGTCTTGTCATAGCTTTTTCAGCACCAAACTCATTCTCTGTTTCTGCATCCATGATTCCCTCATCTACCATCTTTTCGATGTAAGAATAGTTTACATTGGTGCTTACAACATCTGTGTACTGATTCGGATTCATTGCATGGACTTTCCCCATATTCCCTGTAAATCCGATTCCTGCCTGTGTGATTGCCAAAGTTGCGATTAAAGCTGCGATAATTTTTCTTTTCATAAATTTTTCTCCTCTTTTTTAAGAATAACATAAAACATGTTTTATGTATAACATAAATTATAACATATAAAGGGAGAGAAAAAAACATAAAATTAGTATTAAAAGATTGAAAGAGGTGTAATGCATGAAACAGGATAAATTAATCATATATCCCAAAAAAGCAAAGGGTGAAGATGGATATAAAACATTTTCAGTACGAATAAAAGAGGAAACGGTAAAGAAATTGGAGAAACTAGTTTCAGAGACCGGATATAGTAGAAATGAGTTAATAGGAATTCTATTAGAATTTTCTTTGAATAATTGTTATATAGATAAAAATGAATAAAAAATTCACAAGATGTTTCTGAAAGTATGGAAGTAATAGATAGCTGGCATAATGATATCCTCTACATTAGTTCAAGGCAAAAGGATAAATTTTCTTTTTATAATGAACTAAGAAAGTGAATAAATCTACTCACAGGTGAGGATATCATTTAAGGTATGGTAATTATTACGGCAAGAGTTTTTTTGAGATAATGTGTTTTAAAAATCTTTTCTTTTGTTCACAGGTTCTATTTCTCCATTATGAAAAATCTTATAGGCAAGTTCGTATAGTTCCGGTTCGTTTTCGTGCAGAAGTTGTTCAAAAAGGGATATTTCATTAGCAGAGAAGCCGCGATCAAAAATCCCAGTATAATCAGGTAAGGTTCGATATGGATACATCATCAATTATCATATTTCCCTTTTTCTGAAAATATCAAATCAGAAAAGTAAACACACTAATTATATCATATACAACCATCCCATCTAAGCGTTCTTTTTAGATATGCCCCATCCCAGAGAATTACATTTTTTTCTTTTGCTTTTAATCGTGCTTTGGGGCTAAAACTTGTGTTTGTTACGGCAATTGCAATATCTGCATCATAGAGTTTACGGGCTTCGGCAACTTCTTCTATTGCACCACTTCCTTCCTTGAGTGTTTCATCAGCGTGATATTTAAACTGGAATACCACTTTTTGATCAGAATTTGTGTAGGCAAGAGCATCACATTTTTTATCCATAGTCAATTTACTGTTAATATGGGCATCTCGGTAGCCCTTGTCTGGAGTTAATTGACAAATAACACTTTCTACAAATTTTCGTCCTTTTTCGGCAGTGGTGATACTGACTTCGGATTGAACAATTTCAATGATGCGACTGCGAGGAATATAGCCATCAACGGGGTCCTCTTCTATGAGGGTGTGGTAAATATTTTTTTGTTGAGTTGTAGATTTATATCCAATATAATCAACAGCGCTAAAAGGAAGAAAGCTATCAAGTATTAAATGCTGAATTTGTGGAATACATTTATTCAAAAAGGTTAAATATCTATCAGCTTGAGCCAGTGAAAGTCCTATATGTTCTGCTAAGTAAATTCTTTTGGAAATCTTTTTTTCATGTAACATATTTTGAGCCATGTCTTTTTCATATTGATCTATACATTTTTTGCATTGCACAAGAAGGTTTCGGTATTGTTTGGCTGTATCATTACGTCGTTCATCTATTGTCATCGTATAAACTCCTTTATTTTATGAAGTGGACTGGTTTCAGTCCCATTATACCATAGTTGCCGACTAATATAAACATTAAATGGACTGAAATTAGTCCATTCGGGAGGAGAGTATGGAACAAAAGATTAAGCAAGATATTCAAATAGGAATAAATATTCGTAAAATCAGAAAGAAACGCCGATTAGGGCAAACAGATTTGGTCCGACTTTTGCAAATAGAGGGATGTGATATGACGAGAGAATGTCTGGTGAAAATAGAACGATGTGTGCAGCATATTCAAGCCAGTCAATTGCAGGCTATTAAAAAAGTATTGGATACTACTTATGACGTTCTCATTGATGGGATTGAAGAAGAGACGCAATAAAATAAAATTTGGCACAGAATAGCCAGGAAAAGAATTGAAAAGAAATAACATTACGCATATAATGTAAGTAAAGAATATTGTGATTATATATGAGCCATGCTATAGAAGGAGGTGTTGATATGGCAACTTCAAGTATTACAAAAAATTTTGTCATTTCTGGTGAAAAACAAGTAGAAAAATTTGCTAATGCCATTGAAGAATCCTATCAGGAATCTCTTCACAGAGCAACTACACCTGATTTAAGAATAACCTATTTACGAGGCTCTGATGAAGTGAAAAAATTTATGGCAAGAAGGAAAAAGTAAATGTATAACGATGTAACAGTCTTTAACATTCGTGAATACTTGTCTATCCAAGATGATAGGAATCTCGGAGAGGAAGAGTTGCGACAACTTCTCTCCGAGTTTTCATGTGAGAAGAATCCGGATGTAGAAAGATTTTTAAAAGAACAATCTATAGATTTCACCAAAAAGAATCAATCTGTGACATTTTTAGTGTTTTCCAATGAAGATGCAGCTTTGGTTGGGTATTTTACACTTGCAATCAAGCCGATCAGTGTAAAAGCCAAGAATTTCAGTAACACAATGAAACGCAAAATTGCCAGAGTTAGTGAACTGGATGAGATAAATGGTACATATACTCTTTCTGCATATCTTATAGCTCAACTTGGAAAAAATTTTCGGGATGGTTTGAATGAGAGAATTAGTGGAGAGCAATTGCTTCAGGCAGCTGTCGATACAATAAAAGAGTTGCAGTATATGGCAGGTGGTATGGTAGTTTTTCTTGAAGCGGAGGAAGAAGAAAAATTGATACATTTTTACCAAGAGAAGAATGGATTTAAGAGATTTGACACCAAGGAAGTAAAAGGCAGAACAGAAGATGCACATATGTTGGTGCAACTATTGAAGATTTTGTAGTGTATTGTTACTATGAGTATAGGTGTTAGCCTGAGTTTTATGATAGATCCTGATATTATAGGTTTGTCTTACAGATATAGATGTAAAGGGATTATGTAATCTATGTCAAGAATATTCTTGGCGCAGAACAACAGTGTATAGTTTAGAAAAGAATGGGAGAACTCACAACCTGAAATTGATATGATTCGTGTAATAGTTGATGCACATACTTCACAAAATTTAACCCAAACAGAACTTTCTAAACGTACTGAAAAAGACGATGCTTGAAATGCCGTACAGTATATGCTGTAATGGTGGTATCAACAATTTAAAAAGTTGATACCACCAAGAGCCTTTTATAATATTACCATGTATGGCAGTATCATATTTTTATTATAGCAGTCGGAAAGTACGGTGGTTGTAATAGTACAATTTTTAAAAGCGAATGGGAGTATGTGATGGATGATCTAAAAGAACACTCAAAAATTATTGAAAATTTTGTTGCCAGTGTACGCAGGCAGTTAAAAGATCATGCGTGTTGTGTTTATTCTAATAATATTCAATACAAATGTAATCTAAAAGAAAAAGAAGTGACGGTCGTTCCAGATGCATCCATTAGTTGTCGTGTTTATAATAAAAGGAAGTCTTCTTTTTTTGATATTCCAAGGCTTGTATTGGAAGTTATTTCTCCATCTACAGAGCAATATGATCATAATGAAAAAAAGGAGTTATATAGACAACAGGAAATTGATGAATACTGGATTTTAGATGGAGAAAAACGGAAGATAGAGATTTATACATTAGATTATGATCAGGATGGAAAACCACAGTACTATCTTTTTAATACTGTTACAGAGCAAAATAAAGATAAACTTTTTATTGTTCACTTTCCGCATATCAAAATGTGCTTTGATGAATTATTTGATGTGTTTTCAGACTGATAAATGAGTACATTTTGAGTACAAAAAAATAAATAAAAGGATAAAATAAATAAAAAAACGTAGTTTGGATTGAAAAAAGATAAAAAGAATACGTGAAAAACTAGAATATAAGATTTTTTGAAACGAGTTTGAATAATATATTAGAGCCAAGAAATGCCTATTTTACGGGCTTTCTTGGCTCTTTCTATGTCCGTTGACAATCAAATGACAATACTTTTTTAATATTATTGTAAATAATTTCTTTTTATTTAGCTGGGAATTGACTTTTCCAGTCT
>OBJQ01001195.1_pt1 | contig 14437 bp, 10 predicted proteins | sample 1519921 | NCBI WGS metagenome assembly OBJQ01 (sample SAMN04209244, study PRJEB22552) | human gut metagenome | biome: gut; material: feces | host: Homo sapiens | place: USA: Oklahoma
ATAGACCCTTATAGGGTCAGAGCAAACCACCAGTTCTACTGGTGGTTATGATTAATTTAGCGGGATATTTCTTCATCACGAGACAAATTAACTTCTTTTAAGGGAATGAGACTTGTCTTGTGCTTAAACTTGTGGTACAGGAAAACGGCCAGGAATACGGGGATGCCGATGTAAGCGACACTGGCACCGTACCAGTCGATTTCAGGACCTGTAAAGGCCGAATAATTTTGGCCGGCCGTGACAATAATACAGAGGATGAGAGCCAAAATCGGCCCGAACGGGAAGAGAGATGCCTTATAGGGCAGGACGGACAAGTCCTTGTGCTGTGCCTTGAAAGCGCGGCGGAAGCGGTAGTGGCAAATAGCGATGCCGATCCATGTAATAAAGCCTGCCATGCCGCTGATGTTGACGAGCCAATCATAGGCCTTGCCTTCACCGATGAGCGATGTCAGGAAAGCTGCCAGACCGAATACGGCCGTAGCGAAAAGGGCGTGTGAAGGAACGCCGCGCTTGTTGAGCTTCAAGAAGGTCTTCGGGGCCTGGCCCGTCTTGGCCATGGCATAGAGCATACGTGTCGATACGTAAAGGCCCGAATTGCCTGCGGACAGGACGGCCGTAAGGATGACGGCATTCATAACGGAAGCCGCCGCAACGAGCCCGAACCGTTCAAAGACGAGTGTAAACGGGCTGATGGAGATATTTTCAATAGCCGTGTTCAAAAGGTTTTCATCCGTATAAGGTATGAGGAAGCCGATGACGACGAAGGAACCTAAGTAAAAGAGAAGAATACGCCAAAAAATGGAATGTACCGCCTTGGGGATATTCGTTTCCGGTTCTTCACTTTCACCGGCGGCAATACCGATCATTTCCGTCCCCTGGAAGGAGAAGCCGGCTACCATGAAGATACCGAGAATTGCCGTTACACCGCCTACAAAAGGCGCGTCGCCGACAGTCCAGTTCGTAAACCCCGGTGATTCGCCGCCTACGCCGAGAATGAGGAGTGTACCGACAATAAGGAAGGTTACGACCGTAATGACCTTGATACCGGCGAAGATAAATTCACTTTCCCCATATGAACGGGTAGACAGGTAATTCAGGAAAAATAAGACGACAAGAAAAATGCCGCTCCAGACGGCTGCAGGCACATCAGGGAACCAATACTTCATGATAAGGGCACCTGCCACGAGTTCCGCCGCGAGAGTAATGGCCCAGTTAAACCAATAGTTCCAACCGAGTGCAAAGCCGAGAGACTTGTCGACATACCGGTTGGCATAGGTCTCAAAGGAGCCGCTGACCGGCAAATAGGCCGCCATTTCGCCGAGACTGGTCATGAGAAAATAAACCATTACGCCGATGAAGGCATAAGCCAGGAGGGCACCGCCCGGGCCTGCCGAGCTGACCGTTTCCCCGCCGGCAACGAAAAGACCCGTGCCGATAGCGCCGCCTATGGCGATCATGTTCATATGACGCGCTTTGAGGCTGCGCCGCAATTGTTGCTGTTCTTCTGCCATACAAAACCACTACTTTCCTATAAATTTAGACCTTTACTATGTAAAAGTTATACGCAAAATATTATAGCAAAAGGGCCGCATGAATACAATTATAAATTCTTTATTTCTTCCGGATTTTCTAGCTCTGTAATCTTCCATGTGCCGTCTTCCAGAGAAACGGCTTTCAATTTAAGCGTTGTCGACGTGTTTTTCTTTTTGTTTTCAACGACAATACTGATGTCGGCCGTTTTGTCGGCATTTTTGACAGAAGAAATGTTGCCGACAGAGAGGTCGTCCTTTTCGGAGATGAGCGTATCGGCCGGCGTGCTTTGCCCGGATGTGTTTGCAGCGGCAGCCTTCGGCGTATCCGTAATAGCCGCGTTGACGGCGTTTTTGACGGACGTCGTTAAAATATTCTTGGCAACCGGAATGAGGGCTGCAGCAAAAGGATTGGCCTTGATGGATTCGTCTTTTTCCATTTCGCCGTCAATCCATTTGCCGATAATACTGTCAATGTCGACGTGCTTGTTGAACGTGTCCGCGTCATGATCCTTCACGGCCGTACGGATGATTTGCAGCGTATATTCGGGCGTGCGCATGTAATAAAAATGATAATAACCGTAAGCGCCGGCTACAGCTGCGATAATGAGTGCCGCAATGATGAAAAACTTTTTACCTATTCTAATGGTCATGGTGCATGTCTCCTTATTAGTATTTTCGGATAATATATACCCACCTATATCATACCATAAGAAAGACATTATAAAAAAAGAGAAGACCTTGCATACGCAACGGCTCAAGAGCCGTGGCACAATTATGCAAGGTCTTCCGGTACAATTAGTTTAGCAGATTTATTGCACTGCGGCAAGGAGAAAATGAATAAGGACAAAAGAGTTGCTTCCCGACGCAGCAATATAAATCGTTCCGATAAAACTGAAAAAATATCTATGAGTTTAAGTCAATCAAATAAGTGGTTTAATAATTATTCCCAATAACACAAAATATCATAAAAATGTTACAATGTTTCATGTAGAAATTAGTAAGATATAATGATAAAGTATATGACGAATATACATGGAAAGATGGTTAATTTTTGATGGAGTATAAGGTATGGAAGACATAAATCGTTCGGATTTAAAAGCAATATTACATTCTAAGCGAGCCAATATTTACTATCTTGAGAAATGCAGAGTCATGCAGAAGGATGGGCGTATTGTTTATTTGACAGATGGCAAAAAAGAGAGTCTTTATTGGAATATTCCTATTGCAAATACGACAGTTATTATGTTAGGGACAGGTACGTCCATAACTCAAGCTGCTATGAGATTGCTGGCTGCTGCCGGTGTTTTAGTCGGATTCTGTGGCGGCGGCGGCACGCCTTTATTTGCAGGGACGGAAATAGAATGGTTTGCACCGCAGAGTGAGTACAGACCTACTGAGTATGTACAAGGTTGGTTGTCTTTTTGGTTTGACTCGGAAAAACGGTTGAAATTGGCTAAAGAATTCCAAAGGAAGCGGTGTCAATTTTTAGAGGTAGTGTGGACTAAGGATTCGGAATTACAGTCGTATAGTTTTTATTGTGACGATACGGATATTGAACATGCGTTGGCGTCGTATAAAAAGAAAATAGAAGTAGCCCCTAATGTCACTAAGCTTTTGACAGCGGAAGCGGAATTTACTAAAAAACTTTACAAGTATGCGGCCCAGCGGACAAGCGGTGAGAATAGTTTTACGCGTGATCATGACGGTACTGATGACGCTAATTGTTTTCTTAATCACGGTAATTATCTTGCATACGGATTAGCTGCTTGTACATTGTGGGTTTTAGGAATACCGCACGGTTTTGCCGTAATGCATGGAAAGACGCGTAGAGGGGCACTTGTGTTTGATGTGGCTGATTTAGTTAAAGATACGCTGGTATTACCGTGGGCCTTTATTTGTGCTGCAGACGGCAGAGCGGAACAGGATTTCAGACAAACGTGTTTGCAAAAATTTACGGAACATAAAGCTCTTGATTTTATGTTTGATGAAGTGAAAAAAGGAAGTCGCCTATTTTGCGACAGTGATGGCATATGATGGTTGTTTTTACAAGTAGGAGCGAGAAAAAGGCTCTGTATACGGTCAGACGTATTTTAGACAGCTTTGCGGATCGTATAGGCAATGATACATGGAAAACAGTCATAACGGCGGAAGGCCTGTCCGCCGTAAGAACCTTGCTGCGAAAAAGTGCGACAAAAAACACGGCCGTTGCCTGCCATTGGATTCGTTCCCGCAGCCGCAGTGAACTCGTATGGGTTATCGGTAAACGGGAATGTTTCAATGACAATGGTATAGTTCCGGTCCATTCTACTAGGACAAATATTCTTCACAGAGAATGGGAAAACGGCTGGATTTACTTGCAACTATTAAAGGCAGTAGTTGCTCTTGCTGCGTTATTGCATGACTACGGGAAAGCATCGGATCACTTCCAGCAAAAATTGAAAAAGAGAAGTTTGGAAGGTGATCCCTTGCGGCACGAGTGGGTATCCTGCAAGATTCTTGAAGCGATAGTTCAGCATACGGGGAGCGTTGCTACTGATAGAGGCGAGCCTGATGATAACTTGTGGCTACAGGCACTGGCAGAGGACAAGGTGGACATGGCGGCTGTAAGCTGCGCCCTTTCTGAAGCTGCAAATGAGCCCGTTCAATTTGAAAAACTGCCACCGCTTGCGCAAGCGATTTCTTGGTTGATATTGGCACATCATAAGTTACCTGATTGTAGCAATATGGGGGCATGTGCGGATACACAAAAAATAACAATAACTGACATGTTATCAACCATTAAAGCAGACTGGGGCTATGAAAACAGTCAAGCTGTTTGTAAGGATAAATGCTTCATTTTTTCTGAAGGATTACTCGAAAAAGACACGACAACTTGGCATAAGTTAATAAAAAAATGGTCTGTTAGAGCTTTGGACAATTATCAAAGCTTTTTGCAGCTTTTTTATAAAAACCATGATACGGCCTTTCGAGCTTTCTTGAACTACAGCAGAATTTGTCTGATTTTGGGTGATCACTATGTATCTTCTCTTGGAGCGGAGCAGGCAGCGGGACGTTATAGAAAGATAGATTTATGGGCTAATACGGATGCACACAAAATGAAACAAGGTTTGGAAGAGCATTTGGTACGTGTATGTGAACAAGCTGTAAAAATAGCACATAACTTGCCGCGATTTTCCGAGCAAATGGAAAGTGTCATCGATAATAAAATATTAAAGAAAAAAAGTCCTGAAAAATTCAAGTGGCAAGATACAGTTGTTGAAGAAATAAAGAATTTTCGTAAGAATAAAAAAGATAAATATGCATATTTTACTGTCAATATGGCAAGCACCGGCTGTGGTAAGACCTTTGCCAATGCGAAAATCATGCAGGCAGTTTCCCCAAACGGCAAATCTCTTCGCTATATTTTGGCATTAGGGCTTCGTACATTAACCTTGCAAACAGGTGATGAATATAGAGAGCGCATATGTTTGGATGATACGGAACTTGCCGTTTTAATCGGTTCAACAGCAGTACGGGAATTACATCGGAAAGATAATCAAGATAAAGAATATGAACCGGCTATAGACAGTAATCTTGAAGAATTGGTAGAAGAAGAGATCGAATATGTTGATACGGAAGATGATGAGCAAGTAAAATTTCTGGATATCTTTTTCAAAGCAGTCGCACCGGGAAAACGGGGAATCAGCTCAAAACAAGCCGCAAAGAATCATGCTCTCTTATATAAACCGGTTCTGGTCGCGACCATCGACCATATGATGGGAGCAACTGAAACCGTTCGGGGTGGTAAGTTTTTATTGCCTTCTTTACGGCTTATGTCTTCTGATTTAGTCATTGATGAAATTGATGATTTTGGCAAAAAAGATTTAATTGCTATTTCTCGCTTGGTGCATTTAGCCGGAATGTACGGAAGAAATGTGACTATATCGTCTGCTACCATCCCGCCGGATTTGGCTGAAGGGATGTACAGAGCATTTTTGGCCGGACTTTCTTGTCAGCAACGATTTTTTGCGGAGAAAAAAATCCCCGTCGTGGTTCATTGCGATGAATTTAAAGCGCAAGTCGAAAGCATAGGCACTAAAAATACCTGCTTTGCAGACGTTCATAAGAAGTTTGTCGGGAAGCGGGTGAAAAAACTACTACAACAACCGGTAAAACGAAAGGCACATATTAAAGTATGCACTGTCGGTCTTAGTTCCGAAAACACAGTTAAAGAACTTGAAAAAACGAAGCGGGAAGAATATTTTGAAAATATTCGCGAAGCCGTTGAAGACTTACATCGACATAATTATGTGACCGATAAACAGACTGAAAAACACATTTCCTTTGGTGTAGTACGTATGGCAAACATTAATCCATGCGTAGCGCTTAGCCAATATTTATTGACCTGTCCTTGGAGTGATGATACTTCCGTGCGAGTTATGACGTATCACAGTCGACAGATTTTGTTGCTGCGGCATGAACAGGAAAAATATTTGGACAGACTCATGAAACGACATGGTGAAAAAGATAATGTTGTAGAGTTTGCGGAACCTATTGTACGCGAATGTATTGATACGTGCCAAACAGAAAATTTGGTATTTATCTTGGTGGCTACTCCCGTAGAAGAGGTTGGGCGCGATCATGACTGGGATTGGGCAGTAGTCGAGCCGTCATCATATCGCTCCGTTATTCAGCTCGCCGGTAGAGTGCGACGTCATCGAAGCAGCAAAGAAAATATAAAAAGCTATAATATGGCGATTATGCAGTTTAACCTAAAAGGACTGGAAAACCGAAAACCGGCTTTTTGTAGACCCGGGTATGAATCGAAAGCTCATATGTTATGTAGTCATGATATTACGAAACTTTTAAAAGAGTCGGAACTGGAAGAGCGGGTGGATGCAGTGCCACGTATTATTAAAGCGGAACCCTTGCAGCCGGAATCTCGTCTGGCAGATTTGGAACATCAAGTGATGATGGATTTTAATAGTAATGCCAATGGTCCAAAGCGATTGAACGGTTGGCTTAAGGAGTATTGGTGGATTACAGCTGCACCACAACGCTTCAATCCTTTTCGAGAAAGTGCCGGGACAGATGTGAAACTGTGGAGACTCTATACCGACGAAGGCTTAGCGTTTCGCGAATGTAAAGATGAGAAGCTTGACGATGAGTCGTTTGTATCCAGGGAGTTAATCAAAGAAATTACTATATGTACTGAGTTGACGGAAGACATGCGGCAACGAATTTGGTTGGAGCGAGAGTATATACAATTACTTCAAAAACGCATTCCTTCGGATAATGAAGAGGAGGAAACAGATGTTTTGAGAAAATTATCTAAACAATATGGCGAAATTGTAATGGCGTATGGTAAAAATAAAGAAAAGTGGTACTATTCGGATCAATTCGGATTATTTCAAAAAATATAAAGAATAGATAGGAGGGAATAGTGTGAGTATTTTAGAGGATTTCATTGTAAAAAAAGCGAAAGAAAAAAAGTTGAATATAAAAGATTGGCTGGAAAGGTGTATTAACGGAATGACTAAATGTAAAAGAGTAACACATGTTGGTAAATTTTCGCATCCCGAGACGGACGTAGTTTATCTGTATACTGGAATGAAAACTTCGTGCAAAGAATATGTCACCTCTGATACGGTTGATTATCCAACAGATATTAGTTATGACAATGCTATAGTTATTTCATCAGGTATGTTATTGGATTTGGCCTTAGAAGATGGAAAAAGAATGCTTGATCATGTTCTGACTCAAGACTTGGCAGTTAAAGCAATCATTGAAAATTTAGGTGGAAATTACCAACTGTTGTATAGTAATGTAAAAAAAATGGGAAATCTATCTTTTGAATATTCTGATGGGCGTTTAAAACAAGTCTATTTTCCTATTAATAAAGATTATCATTTATTAACAGTTTTACCTTCGTCAGGGATATTAATAGAATTATATAAACGAATTCAGCGTATGCAAAAGCAAGAAAGTGAAAAGAAAGAGGAAAAAAGATATTCTAAGCTGTTAAATTTGACTACTATGAGTATTGGAGGAGATAATCCGCGAAATATTAGTCTTTTTAATCATCAGAATAGGGGAAATGTTACATTGTTAGCATCACTACCACCTGATTTAGTTAAACGAACTATCAGATTGCCGAAACAAAACTTCTGGAATGAAGCTATTCCTTACAATCAATATATAGATTTGTTTTATGCATTACATGAAATTTTTTTATTGGAGCAAAATAATTTGAGAATTAGAAAAAAACGAGATGTCATAGTGGCAGCTATCATTGATGTTGTCATGTGTATTCGACTCCAATTGCTGCAAGAGCCCGAAGGTTGGAGTGATAGGACAACGTACAAGCATTTACCGTTACATCAGAAAAAGTGGTTAGACCGAAAATATGATAAAAACGAAACTCAGGAAGGGCAGATTCAAAAACTTAGCGATGAATTTTCCCGTTGGCTTATTAAAACGTATGAGCGAATTGTAAATGATTATAGGTTGCTAGGCAATGCAGAATTTGATTTTTTTGCAAAGTGTATGAGAGATATTTTGACGGAAGAGGTGATAAGTAAATCATGACAGCGTATTTGCTCATATCTAAAGCAGAAATTCATAATGCCAACGCCATGAGCAGTACTCTAACCATTGGGGTGCCTGCCATGACTGCTTGGCTCGGTGCAGCCCATGCACTGGAGAGAAGCATTACTGCGCAAAACGGTTTGCAAGCAGTGAGGATTCCAAAGATTGCCGTTTCATATCATCAAACGGACTTACAAGTTTATCGAGGAAGGAGAAATTTGGAAAATTTTGTTATAGGTACATCCAACCCGTTAAAGGCGAATAGTGATAGACCCTCGTTTATTCCAACGCCAAGGATACATTTGACAGTTTCCTTGCTGATGGAAGTGGAAGGAATCAATATTGATACGGAGGATATCTTTAAACATGCCGTGAAAAAGCAAGTGCTGCGAATGAAGTTTGCCGGCGGTGATTTGTTAAAATTTGATGCTATTCGCATTCTATATACGGATGAAGAAGACGAGAGGAGTGAGAGAAATGTAATTGTAGCCTTAATGCCGGGATCTGTCATTATTGAGCGCAGAGATTTATTACTTGGCGATGAAGAATCAAATGAAGATAATCTTGATTCGTTGCTGCAGTATTTGGCGATTCAAAATGAAGCAAAATTAGACGATGATGGTAAAGTTTTAGAATGGGAACAGCATAAGAAAGCACCGGGATGGTTGGTACCCATTGCTGTCGGGTTTAAGGGCCTATCGCCTCTTGGTAAAGTAAAAAATCAACGGAATTCTAAAATGCCGCATCGCTTTGTAGAGCCGGTAGTAACTCTGGGAGAATTTAAGATGCCCTATCGATTTACAGACATTGATGAAATGATGTGGCATTATGAATATGAAGAGGAACAACAACTATATTTATGCAAAAACCAATAATAGGAGGTAAGTGTTATGGCTAAGAAAAAGGATGGGATTGCATCGGTATTGGCGTTTGAAAAAAAACTAGTTTTCTCAGACGGCTATATGTATGGTACAAACTGGGAAACTAGAGAGATGAAAGAGACTCCGATACACTTAGTTGAAAAATCGGTTAGAGGAACTATATCTAACCGATTACCGGCATCAGTTACGGGAGATCCTGCTAAATTAAGGCAAAAAGTTGAGAATGCAAACTTACAAACCGTTGATAGTGCTTCACTTAGCCTAGAACAAGATACTTTAAAATTGTGGTTTACATTAAAAATATTGCCGAATCCGCATATCCCTTCGGCTTGCAATGATGAAACTCATTTTAGTCGTATTAAAGCAATGGGAGAGAAATATATAGAGGAAAATGGATTTAAAGAATTAGCTAAGCGATATGCCGTTAATATTGCCAATGCGCGCTTTCTCTGGAGAAATCGCGTAGGGGCGGAAGAATTGGAAACAGTGGTATTCATAAAGGAATTAGATAAAAAATTGATTTTTAACTCATCGGATATATCGATGAAGAATTTTGATATTGAAAATGTAGGTATTGAGGAGTTGGCAGAATTAATTGCTGGTACCTTATGTGGTTCGCGCTCTGTACTCTTGCTGGAGGTAACGTCCTTTGCAAAAATTGGAAATGGACAGGAAGTATATCCAAGTGAAGAATTAGTATTAGGGAATAATTCCGGCAAAGGAAAAATAAAAGGGGAAAAAAGTAAAATCTTATATAGTGTTAATGGCACGGCAGCTATGCATTCTCAAAAGCTCGGCAATGCAATTCGAACGATAGATACATGGTATCCCGGATATGATGAAATATCTGGGCCTATAGCAATCGAAGTGTACGGTTCTGTTACTAATTTAGGGCGTGCATACCGTGGCGCTAAAAAAGATAAAAAAGATTTTTATACATTATTTGATAAATGGTCATCTAAAGAAGCGTTGGATAGTAAAGATGATGAAAATTATGTTATGTCTCTTTTGGTGCGTGGCGGTGTGTTTGGAGAGACAGAGAAGAAAGAAGAAAATAAGGAGTAGGCTATGGAATATTATCAGGAAGTAACCCTATTGCCTGATGCAGAGATTCCGGTACATTTTTTATGGACGAAAGTATTCACGCAGCTGCATATTGCCTTTGCGGATCGAAAAAATAAAACAGGCTGTATGGATTTCGCTGTTTCTTTTCCTGAGTATGCCGCAGTTGGCCCGGGTAGTAAACTCAGGGTTTTTGCAGATACAGAGGAAATATTACAAGGTCTGGAATTAAAATTGATATTGCAGCGATTCCTTGATTATGTTCATGTTACACAAGTTAGGGCGGTACCTAAAAACAGGATTAAATCATATGCCGTATACAGCCGGTATCAAGGAGACGGCTCAGTACATCAAAAGGCGATGAGATATGCACGGCGACATCCGGAAACGACTTATGAGCAGGCAGTGAAGCTTTTGCAGCAGAAAAAAGACAAAGAACGGTTTCCGTATATTCAGATGAAAAGCATTTCCAATCAAAACCAATTTAGACTTTTCGTCCAAAAGAAACTGGTTGACAGTCCGTGTGAAGGGGAATTTGGAACCTATGGACTTAGTGCTCGAGCAACAGTTCCGGAATTTTAACCAAAATATTTTGCCAGTGCGAGAAGCAAGTAAAATACAGGCTTTGAAAGACAGGTGAAAAAATTTGGGTATTTGGGGCTAATCCCCCGTAATAGTAGCTATAATCAGCATTTGTGTGATATAATGCTACTGTTAGCTGCCGCACAGGCAGCTTAGAAAACATGGAGAACACCGCTTGAATCAATTTGTTTGTTAGCTGCCGCACAGGCAGCTTAGAAAATCAAAAACTCCTGCCCCTGCCCCGCCTCATTAGTTAGCTGCCGCACAGGCAGCTTAGAAATACACGGCGCATGACGGTCGTATTTGGCGTCAGTTAGCTGCCGCACAGGCAGCTTAGAAATCGTGATAGCTGTTACGATCAACGTAATAACTGTTAGCTGCCGCACAGGCAGCTTAGAAAGTCTGATAGACTATGTATTAAAAGACATATCAGTTAGCTGCCGCACAGGCAGCTTAGAAAAAACTCAGGAATTTTAGGTAAATTAGATGTATGTTAGCTGCCGCACAGGCAGCTTAGAAAGCAAGGGGATGATATTCAAAAAGCATTGTTATGTTAGCTGCCGCACAGGCAGCTTAGAAATACAAAAAACATATGAAAAAGCTATTGCAGACGTTAGCTGCCGCACAGGCAGCTTAGAAAGAGACGTTCCCTTGCTTTTCCATTTCCGTAACGTTAGCTGCCGCACAGGCAGCTTAGAAATCTACGGCTTTAGTTACCGTGTTTTTCACTGCGTTAGCTGCCGCACAGGCAGCTTAGAAAACTTTACAGACGCTTCGTGCATATCAAGACTGGTTAGCTGCCGCACAGGCAGCTTAGAAAATTTACATTTACATTTTCTGTCATTTTAATTCGTTAGCTGCCGCACAGGCAGCTTAGAAACGAAGAATTCGCAAAATCTTATTATCGCAAAGGTTAGCTGCCGCACAGGCAGCTTAGAAAAGCATTCACTAACATATCAACATATGAACAATGTTAGCTGCCGCACAGGCAGCTTAGAAAAAAACGCAAAAAATAAAATTGCAAAAGGAAGCGTTAGCTGCCGCACAGGCAGCTTAGAAAGCACCTGATTGCGTAAAACGCACTTCCGGATCGTTAGCTGCCGCACAGGCAGCTTAGAAAAAATGAGCAAAGGTGGGCCAATAGAATTCAGGGTTAGCTGCCGCACAGGCAGCTTAGAAATTGAGTATAAGCTCAAGAGCAAAGATAGCACCGTTAGCTGCCGCACAGGCAGCTTAGAAATTTTTACATATAAATAATGTTGATCCTGCAACGTTAGCTGCCGCACAGGCAGCTTAGAAATTACACAATTTTTCCGCATGGTCACGAACGATGTTAGCTGCCGCACAGGCAGCTTAGAAAAAACATAGGCCTAATTTTTATTCTGTTAGTGAGTTAGCTGCCGCACAGGCAGCTTAGAAACCATGGTATGCCCCCGTGTTGTCGGCGTACCGCGTTAGCTGCCGCACAGGCAGCTTAGAAAGTATGACCGGGGGCGACGCCGATACGGCGGCTGTTAGCTGCCGCACAGGCAGCTTAGAAAATAAACCAACCGTCGGCGCCAGGGTGCAAGGCGTTAGCTGCCGCACAGGCAGCTTAGAAATTGAGCCCTTGGCCTCTCCATTTATACTTATAGTTAGCTGCCGCACAGGCAGCTTAGAAAATGGAAAATAAGCTAGCTGAATTCGTATACTCGTTAGCTGCCGCACAGGCAGCTTAGAAATTTACGGTTCCGCCTACCTGTACGTTTACATTGTTAGCTGCCGCACAGGCAGCTTAGAAAATTGAGTGAATGAAGTTTGGTGCTACTGCTTGGTTAGCTGCCGCACAGGCAGCTTAGAAAATCGGAGACTTACCTTTGAAGTATTCGTCAACGTTAGCTGCCGCACAGGCAGCTTAGAAAAAATCTCGCCAGTACAGTCCCTCGTTCCCGGTGTTAGCTGCCGCACAGGCAGCTTAGAAAAATAAGCTCAATATTTGCCGTAGCAAGATTTGGTTAGCTGCCGCACAGGCAGCTTAGAAAATCATCATTTAGATATTCCGCAACTTGTACATGTTAGCTGCCGCACAGGCAGCTTAGAAATACTTTTGCCCATTTAGGCGAGCAAAGCGTGCTGTTAGCTGCCGCACAGGCAGCTTAGAAAATCCGCGATTGGGCAAGCTATGCACCGGAGAAGTTAGTTGCCGCACAGGCAGCTTAGAAATATCGCGGCGGCCATGTCTTTTTGAGTAAAGCATTAGCTGCCGTATAGGCAGCTTAGAAATCCTGCCAGCGCCGCCGCAATAGTGAAGTTAAGTTAGCTACCGCACAGGCAAAGGAATGCCAGTATAGATATTTTTTACTTGTTAGTTGAATATTGAAAGGAGGAAGGTGTATGAAATTTGTAATTTACAACGTAGCGTTTATTATCGTCACAGTAGTAATTATGTATGATGAGCCGATGACGCTCGTTACGCTTAAATTATTAATAGTAGGAGGTGCGATAAGTTTATGGGTAGTAATTTTAGTGAAAAGGCTTTACACGAAGTAATGACAGCAACAGAAGCGGTTATACGATGGAGCATCGCGATACGTACAATACAACAGGCATGCACGGGGTATCGCGGCGGAAAGCCTCGCTTTACATCGGCAGAAGCGCGAAAAACGGGCCGTATCTGGCTTGTCACACGGGCCGATATGGAACGAGTATACGGTTCTATGTCGAATACATAAAGAAACCGTCCAGTAAACATAAGTCTCTATCTTTTTATTGCGATTTTATTACCAATGTATGGGATATCTAAATAATGTGAGGCTATGATCGGCGTAATATTGGTGTTGTCAACGTGCCGGTCTTATCCGGTACGATAGAATTATTAATAACGAGGGAACTTAATTGCGCTATGACTGAGAAATTTAGTAAACAGACATTATCAAAGTTGGTTGAAATAAGTATAAGAGGCCGTTAAGCCGGTTAACATCCGGCTTAACGGCCTCTTATACCAACACGAAATATCCTATAACCCTAAAAACAATATGAAAGGACGCTCCTGCCACGGTCGATGATCAAGGCCCCGACCATACGTCCGAATACAACGGCGGTGATGCGTCCTTCCATATAAAAGTATAGTAAAAGAAGGGGGAAAGAACAAGAGAACGGGGCAGCAGTTCAAGCAACTTATTACGAATAATGAATGTGGATTTGGATACACCTTCTCAGATAATTGCTATCGAAGCGGAATATACGGTCAAAAATAAAAACACCGTCATAAGTCATTGTTACCAAACGCTCTATTAAACACTTTAAATCTACGGAAACCGGCACGGAAGAGACTTCGGGCGTATGCTGTCGGATTTTATAAAAACAAAAAAGCCGGGACCGGTAGTATCTCTAGCAACTCCGACACGAAGTCTGACCATCACCAGCCAGTACCAATTCCAGCTTCTTATACTGTAAGTATACGGGAACTATTGAAACACATCAACGGTAACTTGGATAATCCTTATGTCAATCCTGCCGGCATACCAAATTACAGTATCTATTTCAGAAAAGGAAACACGGGCCGGTATGGAACGAATATACGGTCCTATGCCGAACACGTAAAGAAGCGGACAGATCGGACAAGATAACAAATTTTATCCGGCCTGTTTTACATTGGCACTAACTAATTGAGAATAGGAAGGTAGTACCGGAACAATTATTTTAGACGTGGATAAAAAATACCCACACGGCACAAACCGTATGGGTATCGTTATTTTGTGTGGTGGACCACCAGGGGATCGAACCCTGGACACCCTGATTAAGAGTCAGGTGCTCTGCCAGCTGAGCTAGTGG
>OBJQ01001223.1_pt1 | contig 14184 bp, 16 predicted proteins | sample 1519921 | NCBI WGS metagenome assembly OBJQ01 (sample SAMN04209244, study PRJEB22552) | human gut metagenome | biome: gut; material: feces | host: Homo sapiens | place: USA: Oklahoma
ATTCTGCTTTTGTAACTCCAAAAGAGCATCCGCCTTTTCCTTTTCTTTGGCTGCCATACTGCGCTCCAAAACCAGCTCTGCATCTTTCACCTTTTCTGACAGTTTCCGCTCCATCTCTGCTTGCAGACTAGCTTTCTCATACTCTGCAGTTCTCTGATTCTCTGCCATTTCATGATTCAGTTCCGTGATTTTTTTTCGAGCCTCTTCCAGTTCATTTTTAAGGGCATCATAATTTTCTATTTTTGCCTCTGCCTCCGCCAGCTTAGCCGAAAGCATATCATTGATTTTCTGCTTTTCCACTACCAGGCTATTCGCCGTATCTGCCTGTTCTTTTGCTGCTGCAGCTTCTTTTTCTGCCTGATGACTGCTCTTCTGATACTCGGATGCTGCTTTTTCTGCCTGCTCTTTTGCTTCCTGGGCTGACGTGATCCGCGCACGCATATCCGCTTCCATCTTATCTTTTAGCTCTTTAATCTCTGCAATCTGTGTATCTTTCTCAATGACAATCTGCTCTTTACCGGTAACAGCTGCCAAAAACATTGTCCTGATATTGGACAATGCTGCATCTAATGCCTGTACATCCACACCCCCCTGCTTCATCGCATGACCGTCAAAATTTTCCTTCGCCATTTCAAACAGTCGGCTCAGTGCAATTTCCTTTTTTACACCATCTTTCGACAACTCATTTAATAACTCGTTTCCCTGGCGAATGACCTCTTCACTTGCTGCTACTGCAAAATTTCCCATCTTCATGCCTCTCTTTCTGGCTATTTTCCGTTTCCTGATGTTTATCAGTATAACACAACTGGCGACTCGTTTCAATGATTATATTAATTAATATTAATAGGTTAATATTAATTAATATAATTGTCCGTTATACATTAATTAATATTAACCTATTAATTTATAGTTTATCTATAGTTTTCGACCCTCCTCGGAGGGTCAAGGGTGGGGCGCGGTGTTAGGACCAACGGTCCTAACGCCGGGGAGCTCGGGGCACCCTTGCGGGCGCATTTCTGCGCCCGGATGCCTCGGACCTAAGATACACTAATTTAATAGTTCAGAATGCTCCCGATAGCTGTAATAAGCATTTTTATGTACTCCGGCTATGATAATATGGTCGCAAAAATCGACACCACAAATTTTAGCCACCTGGGCGATCCGCTTTGTCAAACGGTCATCATCTGCCGATGGGGTCACGTCTCCGCTCGGATGATTGTGTACAATACAAAAGGTACTTGCCCCACACAAAAACAGCCGTTGCATTATCTGCGGTGGATTTAAAATGCTTTCTCGGCTTGTGCCGTGGCTCAGCTCAAAAAGTCCAATCAGATGCATTTTTACATCAAACGCAACTAAATAAACATGTTCTTCAGGTAACTGGTCCGCACGATAGGTATATCGGATAATATCCGCTCTTTCTCTTCTGTTTCTTCATCATCCTTTTTCTTGGCGTCTGCATATTTCCAAATCTCCACCTTGGCGATCGCCTTTTCCCCTCTTTTAACTCCATAACCGTATTCTTTCCAACGGCTAAAACTATGAATTTCTTCCGGCTCTGGTACTTTTTTAAGTTCCCCGTCCTCGCCCTGCATCTCAAAAAAACGCCCTGTACTTCCGATTTTTCCCTCTTCCATCAGCTGATAACGTACATTTAAAAGAATCTGTTCATTTGTCATGGTCTTCCCCTTTCCGCCTGGGAGTTTTCGCCCCCAGGCTTCAAATTCCTCTATCCATTAAAAATTCATGAAATACGCCCGATCGGTCAGCCTGTCTTCCGGGACTACCTCTGTTGCATTGATATCCCTAACCATCAACGACAGCTCTTCCTCATCAAAATCTGTTGTATCTGGAACAAGCATCATTTCATGGATGCTTGACGGTAAAACTGCGACCCGTTTCGTATGATGCTTCTTGGCAAATTTTTCCATGATTTCCCTGTCCAGCACCGCCGACGCCCCATTGATTTTCGATTCGGTTGAAATCATATACATTTTTTCATCCGCCTCACACATTTCGATATAATCTTTCCCCATAAGATCCGCCATAATTTCCGCCATTCCCTGAATCCGAACCGATTTATGTAAGTTCTGCTCTGCCCTCGTCCACGCTTCCGGTGCTGAAATTCCAGCCTTTAGAAGCAAATCCGCAGTTACTTTCATACTGATATTGCCATCCTCCAGACAAGAATCCATCACGATCAAGTATGCCTCGATCCCCTCTAAACCGGATTCCCGTTTTACAATCATTTCAACTCCATCTTTCTGTACCGCAATCGTGATATGCTCTAACACATAATCACGATTCGTTATCTTATCCGCATCAATCCTTGTACTTCTAACTTTCTGATACTGTGCCAAAATCTTATTAACTGCCATGTCTAAACCATCCTCATCATTTATAAGACCATCTGTATAGATGAGCGGTGCAACCTGTCCGACCTGCGACACGATAGCGATCCCTGTATACAGTACACCATTTTTGTTTACTGTCTTCCATTCTGCCTGTAAACCCAGTTTTTCTAATTCCTTTACGATTTCATTCTTCTTTCTCATTGCCAAATTTCCTTTCTTAAACTTTCATATTTGCCTAAATTTTGAGTCTATTCCAACCGTGCTTTCAAGATTCCGAGCTACGGAGGGGAGTGCTCTTTTTCGTAGGTCATAAGCCCTCTTCCTTTCTTCTGTTTTCAATGTTCTGTGCTTTCTGAGTTCTTCGCTTCATCGGGTTTTGTGCGGAGCCGCCTTTATCATATTTCCTGTTGGATGCAAGGGCGCGCCCGGCGCGTACATTTACCCTTGCATCCGGCCGGAAATATGATATGCTCCGCTGTCACAAAACCAGAAGCGAAGAACTTTGAAAGCACGGGGCATGAAAGAAGAAAGGAAAAGGGATTTTGACCGGAGAAAAAAGGGGTTCCCTGGGGAACCGATTGGCAAAGGGGATCCAGATCATCCTCTTTCGGCGCGTTTTCAGACAGTCGTCAGACTGTCAGCACCAGTGGGTGGGAGTGGGCACCGAACCGCGGATGCGGGCAGTCGGAATGGTACTAAAAAAGAACCGTCCATAGAGTTGTACTAAAAAAGCGGGAGAAAAACCCCCGCTTTTTGTTTGCACTATTTACTCAGTTCTTCCTGTCGCGTGAGTAGCATTATAATAGCTCGCTTCATCACTCTCTCGTAGGAATCCCTGTCCATGATACCCAGCATATACAGTATGCACGTAGCTCCGATCACCATTCCATATGAGGCCTCCGCCTCCGTGCTGCTAGGCGCGCTCTGGATGAGGTACAGAAAGTCATAATAAATGGGGCGTGCCAGGTCGTACATGCGGTCCTGCAATTCTGATGCAGACGGGACGCCAGCCCAGAGCTGCGCGATAGCTGCCTCAATGCGACGGTTAATCTGCTCATACTGAACTGCATCCTGCTCATACTGAGCTCTATTCTGCTCATACTGAGCTGCTAATTTTGCTATTAAATCCTCAATTTTGTCTGCCATTTTAATTTCCTCCTATCATTTGAAATAATAATTTTTTTCTAGCCGGATATAGCTACCATCATCACCTATCACATAAAGCTCATCTCCTAAACGACCAAATTCTTCTGGCGGCACGCGGTAATCGCGCCGGACGGAATAAGTCGTATTCGTTGCTCCATGGCTAAATGAGGTAGATCTTACCCGATAGTCTCGCATCCCGATAATATCCGCAAAATACTGCTGGCTTTTTGGGTCTGTAATGCCAAGGATCACTTTAAATTTGACATTTCCAAGGATGGATTCCCTGATATCCTTGCCATAAAGGATGTCTATGTCAGTAAGTGCCTGGGTTAAAATCATCAGACGGATGTTCTTCTTACGATACTTACGGATGCAGTTTAAAATAGCCGTCCGCCCTATCTGCAGAGATGCAAATTCGTCCAGAACAAACAGGATGTGCGGACGCTGATAATTCTTTCGCTTTGCGCAGTAATCAAAGGTCTGGGATGTAATAATCCCAAGTACCGGTCCATAAATATCCGTATCCGCATCTGGCACTTTTAAAAACACGCTATGGTCTTCCAGGAGTGCCGGAGTTAGAGACGTTTCATTTCCAATCGGACGGCGAATGATATGCTGCATAATGGCACGAGTCGCAAAAATAGAAATTGCATCGTCCACACTTTGCTTGCAGCCTGCCGTGTTCTGCTCGTTCGTTCCATCAAACTGGGCGATATACATGATTGCAGCCTCATCCTCCGAATCTGTGATTTCCTGAAACAATTCAAAAACGCCAAGAGATTTGATTTTTCGACAAATTTCGACAAAATCAAGCCCCTGATGATAGTAGCAAATAAGAGCTCCTGTCAGGATACTCCGCCCAGAGTCATCAAACCATTTTGTTACGCTGCCATCTGCAGCACAATCCGGCATCACGATAAATGCAAGCTTTTGAAGCAGTTCATTTTGTTTCTGAGGGTCTTTTTCTGCGTCAATCGGTGCCAGGATATTATATGGGATGCTAGTTGGAACCTCTACATCCCAAACAAGCTTATTCGGAATATCGCAGTTAGGCTCGATATCGCCCGAAATATCAATCACAAAGCAGGTATTAGGCTTTGCCTGTTCCCGCAATGGCATTCTAAAAAACCGTTTTTTCTCCGCTTCTTGTCTGCAAAATGCTCGGATGCTTGGAATGGCTATGGAAGTGGTTTTTCCTGCGCCGGATGCCGCGCAGACAAAAATATGCCCTTCTTTTGATGCCTTACTGCAGTAGAGTTTCTTCCCTTTTTTCCCAAAAATGATACCCGCTGCTTTATCTGCAGAAGCGATGGAAAGTTTTGGAATACGTTTCTTATCCTTCTTTTCTGGATGTTTCATCATTTCTTTTACATGCTCCTGATAAATTACCAGCACAAGGATAAACAGAAAAAATACTGCAGTGTTTGGATTTTCTTTTATAAAAAAAATCATGTCCCTTACCGTCATCATAACGTAACCTCCTGTTCTTTTTTTACGGTCTGCTTCTGCTCTCGATTACTCCAGGAAAACATCCGCTTTGTCAATTTTTGCGGTCGTGCTTCCAACTCTTCCTTTAACTTTTCTTTCTCTTCATTGGACTTAGAAAGTGCCTGGGTCGCATCCGTCACCCTTTCTTTCAGCTCTGCCAGTTTCATGGCATCCTGCAGCATTTCCTGATTTTTTTGAGAAATCTCCTGCGTCAAATTCTGGATAGTCACATCCTTTTCGAAACTGGTATTAATCAGCTCCGCCAAGTCTTCCACGGTAACGGTTCCTGTAAACGATCCACCTGTAATTTCCGTTATCCGCTTAAGGTCAGCCACCGTAAGTTTTAAGGTATGTCCGCCATTCTTACGTTTGCGATACACCGTTGCATGGATTCCTGCCTCATCCAGATATTTCTGCAAATTCGGATGCAGCGTTTTTAAGACCGGCTTTTTGGTTAACTCGTAGGCATTTAGTTTATACTCATATCCTTCGTGCTTTTTATCCGACACCGCCGGAATAAAAAGCAAGTGCATATGGTTATGGGAGATCCGCTGTCCATCCGCATTTTTTACAATTTCGTCTCGATGAACAACTGCCTGGATGATGCAGCGTTCTCCCATCGGCAGACGATCCGCCCAAAACTGATAACAGGCTTTAAAAAATCTTCCCTCTTCTTCTGGCGGGCAATCATCAGGACACTGTATAATGCAGCTGACTGCTTTCACCAGGTTTTTGCGATTGTATTTGAAAATTTCTTTTTCCAAATCCTTCCGATACTGGTTTACCTCTTCCGGCGTATTCCCACGGCTTACAAGTTCCTCATTCGCTCCCTGCAGCTCCGGCACAATGCTCTCGTTCCCATATTTTCCACTCGGAAGTGCCCGCATATTATGACGGATGATATGTAAAATCTCGTTTGAGTGATATTTTTTTAGTTCCATCTTATATGCCCCTATCCTTTTAATAAACGTCCCCACGAATAATCGGGCCAGACGGTGGACAGCAAGAAGAACCTAGATACAGTGGCCACACCAAATGCAGAAAAGCTTCCCGTATCGCCATTAGTGCTCCTTTTTCTCCCTCGATTGTGACTCCGACTTTTGCATCTTCCAAGTATTCTTTTTGTACCATTTTGCCACGACAATCAATCTGATCGTCCACCAGTCTCTTCATCCCCGTAATAGATTCTTTTTTTACGATTTTATAGATGTCTGTCGTTTTAAACGCAAATGTATCCGTAATCGTAAAGCTATCATCTATCTTTTTTAATGCCTCAACATCATCTCTTAAAACACCCATACAACGTCCAATCATACCAACGAGAGCTGACTTACCAGGTGCATCTCCCGTTACACCTCGTTCTGCCCCACGCCATGACTGCATGAGACCTTCAAAATACAAATCCAGTTTCATAATTAATAGCCCTCTTTTTATATTTATCGCCGTTTTCTTTAACAGTTTCCGATGATTGCAACATCATCGGAAACTGCCTATTTTTACTTATAAACAAAATAACCGTTTTCTACCTGCAGACATTCCGTCTTGATAATAACTTCTTTTTCTGGGTCACCGCTCTCCAGCAAAAACATTGGAAGCATTCTGGCTGTCGGTTTAACAAGGATTCCATGAATCTTTTCCTCATCTCCAGCAGCAAATTTTAAAGCCACATCTCTGGAATAGGTTGCAGAAATATATGGTCTATCTTCCGGCTGCATTTCCCCAGCGCGCCATAACAAAATTTGAGAACCGACCATCGGAAGTTTGTCCCAAATCGCATCATACTGACTAATCGCCCAATCATTACGTCCTTCAACCATGATAGAACTCTGTGCCATACATAACCGTCCTTTTTCGGTATCAGTCAGATTCTGCATAACGGTTTCATATTCCTTTCCACATTCCTCAAAGCTATGCTTTTCAAAATGATATTTCTTTTCAAGGTCCGCAACCTTTTTTTCAAGCTTCCGACGAATTTCGCCCATTTCTTCCTGCGATGGAGTACCATCTTTAAAATCAGACTTCATAAAACCACCAAGATCCATATACTGTTCCTGATAATATTCATCTCCAAAGGAGATATTCTCAAAATCAATTTTTGCATTCTCTTCTCCTACAATAGGTAATGTTGTGATACACTCCATATCCAAATCAATCGTCACAAAGACTCCAACAACCCCTTCAGATGTTCCATACATCTTAAAATGATCCTCAATATTCGTACACGCCTCATTTACATATTCCGCATTCGATTTAAAATACATAACTATTTTTTCCTCCGTCACATTTATATTTTTATCGTTTTAGGTAAGCAGCTGACTTATCATGCCTATATTATCCAAAATTTTTCCTCTCTCTGCACTATAGCTCATGAAAAAAATAAAAAAAAATTTTTTCATAATATTCAACCTTTTGAAGATATGTGTTATAATACACGCACTATAGCGCTATACCATCCGAAGGAGACCAATATGAGCAAAACTATCCAAGGCGAGCAAACTTTACAAAAAACCATTCAAAACAGATTTCAAATCTTTTTTGCAAATCACCCTGAAACCTGGAATATTAATGCTCTTGTCTCAAATACCGGTCTCAATTATCAAAAAATCTACCGTACAATAAACGGTATACATGTTACCCCGGAAAATTTAAGAGCTATCTCTATTGCCACAGGTGTATCCACAGATTATTTTTTAGGATTATCAGATAAGGAAACGACTCTCGATATAACTACATATCAGGGAGTGTTTTATTATCTCCGCTACATGATCGAAAACGACATGATAGGTTATGGCTTTATACGCAAAGAAACAGGATTATGCGTACAAGGACAGCCAGAATCCTTTTTAAGAGCTTCTACAAAATTACACATGGCCTTTTTGGAAGATATGGAATATTACGATTACGGTAATAACTTATATTATATAGAGAAAGATTTTGAAGGCTTATATGATATGTGGAAACAAAAACGCAGAAAATTATTTACAATTTTTATGGAAGAAAAAGAAGATTATAATGACTGGAAACGTGCGTTCGGAGCTTACCTAGAAAACCAATTAAATATAAAAAATTGGACTGCCAAAAAATTAGCTGAACAAATTGCATTAAACGAAAATGGTGAAAATCTCCCCGCATTAAGTAAAAGTTTAATTTCACACTATATTTCAGGAAAAGCCACGCCACCGATAGAACGAATCTGTGTTTTAGCAAAATTATTTGAAACCACAACCGACCACCTGCTCGGAATCGACTGGAAAGATCTAAACAATCCTCCCAAACCTGGCGAACTTTACGATGCAATCTTTTTCATGAAAGATCATCTTATAATAGTCTCAACAGACGAATTTGTGGTTAAAGATGAATTAAATACCATTTATATACGAGATCCCATTGCAAAACGATTTTGTGAACGATATTATACACTTTACAAAAATTTAAAATCAAACGACAACCTCGACGCTAGGCAAAACCTATTCCACCAAATTGCAGACAAATTTACCATGCGCATCCCCCTCCACGAGAAGTTCTGGAACGAAAACATACCACTTGGAGAAGCCGATGACAATCTAGATGAATGCTACCGCTGGCTATCCAAACACCATGAATAAAGAAATAAATCCATTTTCTTCAACAAATTCTTGACTGACGACCGCGAAGCGAATAGGCTGGCGGGAGCCAAGGAAACGGCTGCAAGGCAGACTCTCCCTGCAGAAATCTGCAAGAGTGTCTAACCCTGGAATGGAATAGGCAGTATGGTCGCCTGAGGTATCCGTCCTGTTTGTCTAGCTCGGTTAGCATAAATCTGAGACGCCACTCTCAAATTTAGGATCCCATACACTTTCTGCACGCGTCAAACGCCTCTCTACGTGCGCGGTCTTTCGACCTGTCTGTGCACTCCCTGCGCCCACTAATACCATGAGACGCAGCGTATCTTGCCTCCGCGGGATAGTTTTAATCATGCCAGGCAAATGAGCCTGGTTTAGACATATGAGGTCTCTCTTCCGCCTTCAACCTCTGACGTCACCCCTGCAGGACAAACGAGTCTGCAGGGGACCGGATCCATTTTATGATTGAGCTGGATCAGACTACCCGATTATTTATACTGGCCAACGTCGTACCAGATAGCGTACCATCCCGTATAGTATGTACCGGACAGCCGCCCTCTTACCTCTGTAAGCAGGGACAAAAGAACAAATAAAAAAGCCGTAACAGCAATAAGTCAGTGTTCGCACACCTCAACTTATCGCCATTACGGCGTCACATCGTGTCAAATTCTAAAAAAAGAGTAGACTTTTTCCCTTATAAGGATTGCCAAAATAACCTTTTTGCACTATAATATAGGGGAGTCTAAAAAGGTTATAAGCTAATCCTGCTGCAGGCATGCGTGGTGTGCCTAAAGCTATTCGAAGTCGCCAAACTTCAAAAGCTTTCATATTTGTTTAAAAGAGTTGCTACGCCAATAGCGACTCTTTTTTTCTTTTATTCGTTTGTTCTTACTTATCATAGCCTATTTTTTCCAAAAAAGCAACAAAATTACGCATAAACTTGTGTTTTTTTATTTGCCTATTGATTTTTACGCATTATTTTACTATAATTTAAATTAAAATAATTTAAAATAATTTATTTTAATCTATTTTAGATTATTTTAAATTAAAATAATCTAAAATAATGGAGGTGAATTATGGCAACGGTTATATGCATTGCAAATCAAAAAGGTGGGATTGGAAAAACTACAACTGCCACTTCCATAGCAACCATCTTATCCGATAAAGGATATAAAACCCTTTTGATCGACTCAGATCTACAAGGTAACAGCACTGATACATACCGCGCCTCGTTCGAGGGCGTCGCAACCTTATATGATATCCTTTTGGAAGAGAATCCGGCAGATATCAATGACACCATTCAGCATACAGAGATGGGGGATATTATCGCTTCAGATCCACTTTTACGAGAGGCCGACAGCAAACTATCAACGAAAGGTATCGCCGGATACAAAATTTTAAAAAAAGCTCTTAGTCATCTTATGGGATATGATTTTGTAATCATTGATACAGCACCAACGATTAATATGGTTCTCCGCAATGTACTTACGGCATCCGATTATGTAGTAATTCCGATCACTGCAGATCGCTACGGTTTCCAGGGACTTTTTGAGCTAAATGCCTCAATCAAAGACGCACAGGAGTTAAATGAGAAACTAAAAATTGCTGGAATACTCCTTGTCCGATACAATAACCGTACAATATTGGCAAGAGAGGTGCGTGATACGTTAATTTCTGAAGCTCACAATATCGGCACGGAACTGTTCCGCACGTCCATCCGTGAATGTAACAAAGTAAAAGAAGCACAGACCGTACAATCTACACTACTTAAGTATGATAAATCATGTACGGCCTCCAAAGACTACATTGCATTAGTCGATGAGCTGCTAAAGGAGATTATGTAATGGCAAAAAACAGATCCAGTTTTGGAGATGCTGCATCCAGAGGATTGCGAGAGTCCTATGGCGCAAATCAGTCAGCCGATGTTCCTGCCACCAACGAACCGATAATAGTTGCTCCAACCAATGAGCCTGCACCAAAAGAAGATCTTTCTTTTGGTATAAATCCCTATTATGACTATCATCCAAAAACAGGAAAGAAAGGCGGAACCTTAGGTCGCCCAAGAGCTGAAACAAAACGTACACAAATTAGCATCGGATGCACAGAGTCCGAAAAAGCGTTTTATAAAAGAGCTGCAGCATCTGACGGACGCAAACTTCCAGATTTTATAAATCGAGCCGTACTCGAATATGTTAGTAATCACAATCTCGATGTTTAATTTAATTTATTTTAATTTATTTTAGATTATTTTAATTTAAAATAATCTAAAATATTGATTGGAGGACATAATGAGCGAAGTAAAAATATCCGAAAATAGCATAAGCGAAAGTTTAAAAATAATTCTTGTCAAAAAAAATATGAATATTGCCCGTTTGGCAAATCTTATGAATGTGAGTAGTACTACTCTTTATTCAAAATTTAAGAGAGAAAATTTTACCATAAAAGATCTCAATGAAATATCAAAAGCCCTCAACCTGGATTATGAAGTAATTTTCACGATAAAAGAATAATGAAACGAGCTCCCAAGGAATTTTCCATTTCTGGAAGCTCTATCCTTCGAGATACAAAGGAGACCTTTGAACTTCTTGCCATCATCCAGAAATCATGGTAAAATTATCATATGGGTGCTACCATACCACGGTAGGCGGTTAGCCTTTCTTTTAGGAGGGCTCGTGTGAACCCTCCAGAAAGGAGGGTCGCTATGGATATTACAGATTTACTGGCTGTGTTGAGCCTGTGCTTAACCTGTTTTCAGATCGGATATACATTCGGAAAAAACGCACGAAAATAGCCGCCCCAGACCTGCAAGTTTGAGCGGCTATTTTCGCAATAACTTATAAATCAGGCTAACCGTCTATCGGTAGCACCTTTTATATATATAATATATCATTTCTCACAAAAAAATTCAAGATCCCTCTTAAATAATAAAAATATGCTTCCGAATCGCATCTTCAGCCGTCTTAGAATGAACCACTCTATAAAAATTCTCGAAACTAACTTAATAATATAATTGTTACCGTCTCACACCTCCGGTACAGAAAAATTCTAAAGAGGCTGACGCCCAGCAAAAAGTAATTTCTAATTCGACAATATCTTTAATCCCATTGCCAAAATGAAAATAACTCCACACTCTACTAAACACCATTTATCTTTATAAAAAGCGTTTTTTAATTCAGGATATAGCTGATTCAAATGATGTAAACGAAAAATGCCACCTATAAACCATATTACCGAAAATACAACAATTCCATTAGTTAAAAAAACTCCTTTTGTCATTTGAAAAAACACCAATATCTTCTTTAAATATAAGCTTAATAAGCTCCCGCACATTCCGAAAAGAAAAAAACGCCAAGTTTTTACCAAATCTCTCATCACAGTAATACCTTAATCATAAATAAAACTGTATTGAGTCTGCCCCGGAGTCCAGCCTAATACTCCATCATTTGTATATCCATATGTATAATAAACTTTAACAGACACTCCTGTAGCATCAATATTATGTTGATATTCAGTCCATATCGCTTGTGCAACAACGATAGCGATACCTGCCGCCAACCCCTTTCCTACCAAAAGTGCAGCAATTCCAGTAGCCCCTGTAACAGCTGTATCAAAATGGATTCTATATGTTTCAGCATGTATATCTCCTATTTTAGGACTTGACGGAAATGTACAAGGAGATACATTATTTATAGATTCAATTCTATCATGTTCTAATTTGAGAATAGTATCAATTTCCGATGAACTATAGCCATATCTTTTCATTAATTGAATCAATTCTCCGTCATTCATCTGAGAGTTTTCCACCGAAATAGCCATTTCATATGATTCGACATATAATTTATCGGCTGCAAAGGCTGGTGTTAACACGGATAATGTAAAAAGACTTGTACAAAGGCAAAGCGATAAAATTTTTTTTGTTTTTTTCATAGCAGACTCCTTTCTTAATTACAAACCTTATAGGCATTTAAAAAATGTCAACATAAACCAATAACCTCTTATCTCTTTTCCCCTTTCCTAGAAAATATTACTAACTATGTTTTGTTTCACAATCATATCATATATTTTCTAAAATGTCACGTATATATTTGCTATTTTCTGATATTTAAGAATATTTACAGCAAAATTAAAATATCATTACATTTTCTTTAATTTCTGTATGTTCATTTTTGCCCTATTCATAAGTTCGGCAACATTTTCATTTTAAATAATAAAAACATGCTTCCGGAGCGCATCTTCAACTGCTTTTGGGCTTCTTTTTATATACCTCTGCGTCGTCACAACCGAGCTATGCTGCAGAAGTTCCCGAACCAACTCAATATCGTGATCGTTATCTTCATACATTTCAGACGCAAAAAACTTTCTGAAAGAATGAGTCCCAATATTTTCATATCCCAAATAATCCGCCACCTTCTGCAGATATTTTTGGACTGTTCGAACTGTGATCGGAAAGATCCGCTTATCCGCCGGAATATATCGTCCCATGCAGTATATGTATACAAACTGATATATTTCAAGTGGAACGATAAAAGTACGCTTCTTCTGGGTCTTATGCTCCACAATGTCTATCCGGTAGTTCGTCCCATCTTTCAGAAAATCCGATAAGCGCAGCTGCAGAATATCTTCAATTCTTAGCCCCAGATTGGCCTCCAACATCAGGCAGGTTGCAATTCTATCATTCGGGCGGAACCCAGCACCGCCGGAACGCATCGTTTCAATGATCTCTTTCAGCTGCTCTTGTGTCAGTGCAACGGTCGTTTTGTTTGCCATAAGTTCGTATTTTCTCCTTAATAAGTTCGTATATCTAACATTATATCTGTAAATCCTTGTAAAATCAATAAAAAAACAGTACGTATAATATACATTTTACGTACTTTATTAAGAGACTGCATTTTACCGTATTAAACCTCCTTACCGATTCTTCTGTATAGGGTTCAAAATAGGGGTATTATTTTCTGCATTTTTACAGTGTTTTTTGCCACATTTTAATACCAGTTTATTTGTGGTATGCTATATTCATAAACAAAACACAATCAAAATCAAAACGGAGGCATTATATGAACTACGATTTTTTATGGGCTTCAACAATTACCAATGTTACAACCAATATTAATAATATACTAAACGCTCTTGATATATCTCAAGGGGCGTTGCCCCTTGTGCATGGAGAGTGCGAAGCTTCGAAATGCACGCTGAGGTAATATCAAATACGGCATTTGTCGTATTTGGTATGTAGGACGGGCACCGTCCTGGACCGAAAGGGATGGCTTCGCCGGGAGACTGGAAGGCTCCCATGAGAACAAATTAAGGGGCTAAATGCCCCGCGTGGAACTTGTTTCCACTAATTTGCTTAGTGCAAAATAGCGGATGCCATAACCTAAAAAGTCACGAAGCGCCATAAGGGGCGAAACCACTCATTGGGAATGCAGCTGCGTAGAGCAACCTGCACGACCTTTGAGTGGTTTCGTTCCTTACGGCGTACACTTCAAACAAACTATTTTCTTTCTTCCTGAAGCATTTCGACTTTAGCCTGCAGAACCGCATTCTGCTTTTGTAACTCCAAAAGAGCATCCGCCTTTTCCTTTTCTTTGGCTGCC
>OBJQ01001264.1_pt1 | contig 13784 bp, 10 predicted proteins | sample 1519921 | NCBI WGS metagenome assembly OBJQ01 (sample SAMN04209244, study PRJEB22552) | human gut metagenome | biome: gut; material: feces | host: Homo sapiens | place: USA: Oklahoma
AACTTGTATCAGTATGGCATTCCTTTTACTGATACTACGCTACATACTTATTCTATTTATTCTGATTTGCTGGCAGCCGATATTAATAAGTTCGCTGCGATCTGCCGGGTGGTGAATGGTCTTCGTCATGCTCGCATCGGTGCCATCGGCACTCGTCCTGCCGGTTTCCAGACCGTCCGCGCCAGCGAGAAACTGTTGCAGGCATCGGGCATTACAGTCGTTCCGGTAGATCTTTCTGAAATCTTGTCTGCCGCCCGTAAGATTGAAGATGCTGATGAAACGTTACAAGCAAAACTGAAAGAAATCAGACAATATGCTGCTGTTCCCGAACAATACAATGATAAACTGATTTTGCAGGCTAAATTTGGCGTGGCTGTAGAACAATGGATGGAAGCCAATGAAATTGATGCTGTAGCTATCCAGTGTTGGGACTCTTTGGAGCAAAACTATGGTTGTGCAGCTTGTGTGACTATGAGTATGTTGAGTGAAAAATTAATCCCTGCTGCTTGTGAAGTGGATATTGCCGGTGCAGTGTCTATGTATGCGTTGACATTGGCTTCCGGTCGCCCGTCGGCATTACTTGACTGGAACAATAACTTTGCCGAGGATCGTAACAAGTGTGTGTGTACACATTGTGGTAACTTCCCTAAATCATTTGTAATGAATGATTTGAAGTTAGGAACATTAGGAGTGTTAGGCAGAACATTAGGTAAGGTACATACTTTCGGTGCCGTTTACGGTAAAGTAAAACAGGGTGATTTCACCTTCTTCCGCATCTCGACAGATGATACGAAGGGTTGTATCAAGTCTTATTTGGGCAAAGGTGACCTGACTGATGATCCATACGGAATGGATGGTTGTATAGCAGTAACCAAGGTGGATAATCTGCAGCCGCTTATGAAATATATTTGTAAGAATGGATTCGAACATCATGTGGCTATGTGCCGTGGTAATGTGAAAGATATTTTGGCGGAAGCTATTGAAACTTATCTGAACTGGAATATCTATATTCACGAATAATATCGATGAAATATGATATTGGTAGATAATTACTTTTTGGCAATCCTCTGCTGTGTTATTTGCTGTGCCTGCTGGGGCTCTTGGGCAAATACGCAGAAGATGGTTGCCGCCAAGCAATGGAGCTTTGAACTGTTTTATTGGGATTTGACCGTCGGTCTGTTCCTTACAGCTTTATTGGGGGCGGTGACTTTAGGAAGTATGGGAAGTGAAGGCCGTACCTTTTTTCAGGATTTGGCAGTCATGGACTGGTCTAGCATTCAATATGCATTCTTGGGCGGTGTTGTGTGGAACTTTGGCAATATATTTCTTACCGCAGCCATTGCTGTAGCCGGAATGTCAGTAGGTTTTCCTATCGGTGGAGGCTTGGCCTGGATTGGAGGTATTGTATTCAATTATTTATTAATCTCTTTGGCCGGTCAGACCTATCAGGGAAATCAGCTTTTACTATGGAGTGGTGTGTTAGTCATCATTGTAGCTATACTGATCTGCGGAAAAGCGTACGGAAAGTTATCGTCCGGCAAGGCTTCCACTCCGAAGAAGGGGATTCTGCTGGCCATTATGGCAGGTATCGCTATCATGTTTTTTTACGGATTGGTAGTGAAATCTCTTGACCCGCAGTATGTGGCGGGAGGAACCGGAACGCTGACTCCTTATACAGGTGTGTTCTTCTTTGCGGTAGGTATTCTGGCCAGCACACCTATATTCAATACCTTTGCCATGAAGCATCCGGTAGAAGGCAAGGCGGTGACCATGAAAGATTACTTTGCCGGCGATGCCAAGACCCATCTCACAGGTATGCTGGGAGGCTTTATCTGGATGGGCGGCATGGTGATTAGTTTTATGGGAGCAGGTGCTGCCAATCCGGCTATCTCTTATGCCCTTAGCAACGCAGCGCCTGTGGTGGCTATGATCTGGGGAGTTTTTGTCTGGAAGGAATTTAAGGAAGCTCCGAAGGGGACCAATAAACTGATTGCGGCTATGTTCTCCTTGTTTATTATCGGATTAATAAGCATTACTTTGTCAAATTAGAAATTAGATGAAGAGAAATTATAAAATAGGGCTTGTAATGAAGTCGTTACAAGCCGATTTTTTCAAAGTGATGAAAGAAGGGGCCATTCAGTATGCGGCCCCTCTTCCGTTTTTGGATTTGGTTTGTGTGGGAACGGCTACACAGACAGAGGTAGAGGAACAGGTTGACTTGATGTATTCCTTGATTCATCAGCAAGTCGATGCTATCGTATTGGTTCCTATAGATTCAAAAGCCTTAGTTCAGCCTGTAGTAGAGGCTGTCAGGAAAGGAGTTCCGGTAATCAATATTGATATCCGGTTGGATACTCAGCTATTGGAGCAGGCAGGAGTAGAAGTGGCTTTTGTGGGACCGGATAATTTTGCAGCTGCGTATGAAGTGGGTAAATTATTGGATAAGAAGTTGCGGAATGAAGATAAAGTTGCTATTATTGAAGGATTGGCGGCAGCCGATAATGCGCAGCAGCGTAAAAGAGGTTTTATCAAGGCGATAGAAGAAAAAGGGTTAAGATTGGTGGCATCCGAACCGGCCGACTGGGAAACGGAGAAAGCCGCCGAAGTTTTTCAGGCTATGTGGATGCGGTATCCTGATTTGAAAGCTGTATATTGCAGCAATGATGCGATGGCGTTGGGGGTTCTTCAGCAGATGCAAGAAAAAAATTGCTATCTGCCTGTAGTGGGCTTTGATAATGATGCGGTGATGAAAGAATTTCTTTCTACGGGAAAACTGGTTGCAACAGCTGATATTTTCAGCTCACAGATGGCTGTCCGGGGCATTGAGTTCGCTTTGGATGTATTGGAGGGAAAAATAGAGAATAGAGGGGCTCATTCTACAGCTTACGAAATTATTAAACAATGAGTTCGTAGGGAAACGGCCCATACTGAGATATGCACTTAAGGCACCGGCTGTTTAACTTCTTAATATTGCCGGCAATGAGCAATATTAAGAAGTATTCTTTTTACGAATGAAATATTTAGTGTAATTTTGTGGCTCAAAATAAATTAAATAGAATCATTATGGCAGCAAAACCAGGTATACCTAAAGGAACGAGAGATTTTTCGCCGGTGGAAATGGCGAAACGTAACTATATATTCAATACGATCCGTGATGTGTTTCATCTTTTCGGCTATCAGCAGATTGAAACTCCTTCTATGGAGAATTTGTCTACCTTGATGGGAAAATACGGTGACGAAGGGGATAAGTTATTGTTTAAGATACAGAACTCAGGTGATTATTTCAACGGCATTACCGATGAGGAATTGCTGGGCCGCAATGCGGTAAAGCTGGCGAGCAAGTTCTGTGAAAAAGGATTGCGCTACGATCTCACCGTACCTTTTGCCCGCTATGTGGTGATGCATCGTGATGAAATAAGTTTTCCTTTCAAACGTTATCAAATCCAACCGGTTTGGCGTGCGGATCGTCCCCAAAAAGGGCGTTACCGTGAGTTTTACCAATGTGACGCCGATGTGGTAGGCAGCAATTCTTTATTGAATGAAGTGGAGCTGGTACAGATGATAGACCGTGTATTTGGTAAATTCGGAGTACGTGTTTCAATTAAAATCAATAACCGTAAGATATTGACCGGTATTGCCGAGATTATCGGGGAGGCTGATAAAATTGTAGATATCACCGTAGCCATTGACAAACTGGATAAAATCGGATTGGAAAATGTAAATGCGGAATTGGCTTCTAAAGGGATTCCTCAAGAGGCTATTGATAAATTGCAGCCGATTATTTTATTGAGTGGAAGCAATGAAGAGAAATTGGAAACTTTGAAGACTGTCCTTGCTACCAGTGAAGCGGGATTGAAGGGAGTGGAAGAAAGTGAATTCATATTAAAAACCGTGTCTGCACTGGGTGTGAAGAGTGAAGTGGAATTGGATTTGACTTTGGCTCGCGGCTTGAATTATTATACGGGAGCAATTTTTGAAGTGAAGGCCTTGGATGTGCAGATTGGCAGCATCAGTGGTGGTGGCCGTTATGATAATCTGACCGGTGTCTTTGGTATGGATGGTATGTCTGGTGTAGGTATCTCTTTTGGAGCCGACCGTATTTTTGATGTGTTGAATCAGTTGGATTTGTATCCGAAAGAAGCGGTGAACGGAACCGAGCTGTTGTTTGTAAACTTCGGCGATAAAGAGGCTGCTTATTGTCTGCCTATCCTGGCAAAAGTCCGTGAAGCAGGGGTGCGCGCTGAAATTTATCCGGATGCTTCTAAAATGAAGAAGCAGATGGGATATGCCAATGACAAGCAGATTCCTTTTGTCGCTATTGTTGGTGAAAATGAAATGAACGAAGGGAAACTGACTTTGAAGAATATGACTACAGGCGAGCAGTCACTGGTTACACCGGATGAGTTGCTGGCGGTGGTGAAAGCTTGATGTTTACTAATTATCTGCAATCATACCATAAAAGCTTCATTGATGGATGATTGCATCACATGGGAATGCCCGATAACGTTTGCTTTATACGTTATTTGTATTGAAATATAAATGCTGGATTACCTATGTGGATAATCAGATTGTTTTTTCTTCCGTCACTACATCTTACTGATTCTAAAAGAGATGTAGTGACGGAAATTTTTGTATCCCCCCGAAATGGTTTGTTCTCTTTTTTCCGCGTAGAGGCGACAAAGCGGAATGCCTGTTCTTGTCGTTGTTGGTTGTATTTCTTGTTTTAAGGATGAAAACTGATGGAGCTGACCTGAAATATGATTTTCTTTTGCGAGAGTCTGATATTATTCACTATATTTGTGGAATGTTAGCCTTATAAATTTAATCAGATGATAGAGAAAAATCAGTTGATATCCCATTTGTATCAAAATAGGGATAATGGTCAATGGATGATACAAACCAATGATGAACATCAAAAGGGGGTTGCTGATATGGCGGCATCCTTCGCCGGGCAGTTCGGACTTCCTTCTTGGGGGCGTGCGCTCGGCCTACTTCATGACAAAGGAAAGGAACGGGCGGCATTCCAGCAATACATACGCAAGATGAATGGTTTGCCTACGAGTGACAAGAAGCGCTATGATGATCATACCCATGCTTTTGTGGGTGGAATATTGGCAAAAGAACTTATGGGAAAGGATGTTTCCCATCTTCTTGTAAACCAAATTATTTCTCATCACACGGGGTTACATGATTTCGGGGATGTGGAAAACATATTGAAAGAGAGGCTATTGTCCAAAGAAATAAACGAGGGTGACATTAGCATAAACAAACCTTTATTATTCCAAGAATTTATTGATTCACCTTTTTCTAAATCAAAGGTTGAATGGAAACACTTTCATCACCTTTCCCGTATGCTTTTTTCCTGTCTTGTAGATGCCGACCGGCTCGATACAGAACGGTTTATGGATGTAGAGTCATGGCGGAAGCGGGGAAATTCGGCTACGCTTGCCGATTTGCTTCCACAGCTGGAGGCATATATGCAAAAACTGCAATCGAATGCAGCTGATACGAAAGTGAACCGCATCCGCCAGCAAGTGAAAGAACAATGCAGTAGAACTTCTTCAAGCGAAAAAGGATTTTATAGTCTTACAGTTCCGACGGGAGGCGGTAAAACACTTTCTTCTTTGTTATGGGCCATGAAGCATGCTGTAAGCCATTCAATGAATCGTATCATCATCGCCATCCCATATACCAGTATCATTGTGCAAACGGCAGGGCTTTTGAAGGAAATCTTTGGTGAAGAAAATGTATTGGAGCATCATAGTAATTTCGACCCCGATGATATTAAGGACGAGGAAAATAGGGAAAAAGCAAAATTGGCTACAGAGAATTGGGACTATCCCATTATTGTCACTACCAATGTACAGCTTTTTGAATCTATGTTTAGCAATAAAACATCTGATTGCCGCAAACTGCACAACATGGCAAATTCAATTCTTGTTTTGGATGAGGTTCAGATGTTGCCAACCGGCTTCTTGCGGCCGATAGTCGATGCGCTGAAAGCGTATCAGGAAATGTTCGGGGTTTCGGTATTGTTTACCACGGCAAGCCAGCCGGTACTGAGTGGTCTGATAGAAGGAACAAATCCTAAAGCTGATTTTAAGGGAATAGAACATATCAAGGAAATTATTCCGGAAGAATTTGCTTTGCATGACCAGCTTCGCCGTGTGAAGTTGTCAATCGATGATACAGGAAAAACATACGATGAGATAGCTGCAAAGGTGTCTGAATATAATAAGGTGTTGTGCATAGTGAACACTCGTAAAGATGCCAAAGAGCTGTATGACCGTTTGCCCAATGACGGAGTGAAATTGCATTTGTCTAGAATGATGTGCCCTGCCCACTTACACGAAACTATTGGTAAAATAAAAACTTTATTGAAGGATGAGTCGCAGCCGATTGTCAGGGTCATTGCAACCCAGCTTGTGGAGGCCGGTGTGGATATAGACTTTCCGGTTGTGTTCCGTCAAGAAGCAGGACTCGATTCTGTATTGCAAGCAGCGGGACGGTGCAATCGGGAAGGACGAAGTGCCATGGGACATACATTTGTGTTCAGTCTGGCGGCAGAGAAGCGAAAGCTCTTCGGTTCAATGGCTGACTCCAACAATGCTCGGTTGAATTTGCCGGAAGATAGTGATTGGTTTGCTCCTTCTACCATGAAAGCCTATTTTTGTCAATTGTATAGCAGAAAACAAACATTTGATGAAAAGGATATAAAGCACTGGCTCTACAAACCTACTGAGCTATGTTTTGAAACTGCATCAAAAGAATTTCGCCTGATTGATGATACAAGTATAAATGTTATCGTAAATTGGGAAAACAGCATGGAACTTATAGAGCAGTTGAAAGAATCGGGGTGTACCTACTCGTTGGTGAAGCAATTGGCGAAATTTACTGTAGGCATCCGTTCCTATGATTTTAAGCAACTGAAAGGCTATGGGCTTGTCGAAGAAATATTGGAAGGAATATATGTATTGGCAGACAGGTCTCAGTATAATAAAACCACAGGTCTCAGCCTTGATAACCATTGGCTGGAGGAAGTATTAATGATATAAAGAAACGGATATGACAAAGAAAGAAACATTGAAATTGTTTGAAGAACGTAAAGTCCGCACCGTGTGGGATGATGAAAAGGAAAAATGGTATTTTTCGATAGTTGATGTGGTGTCAGTTTTAACAGACAGTGTTGATGCAACTGCTTATTGGCGTAAGTTAAAGCAAAGACTTAAAGAAGAGGGAAATGAAACCGTGACAAATTGTCACGGTTTGAAAATGAAAGCCACAGACGGTAAGATGCGACTTACAGATGTGGCTGATACAGAACAACTACTACGTATCATTCAGTCTATCCCATCTCCCAAGGCAGAACCGTTCAAGCAATGGATGGCACATGTAGCATCCGAACGTCTTGATCAGATGCAAGACCCTGAGTTGAGTATTGAGCAAGCTATGATGGACTACAAGCGACTTGGTTATTCTGACAACTGGATAAACCAACGCTTGAAGAGCATTGAAATCCGTAAAGATCTTACAGATCAATGGAAACTACATAATGTAGAGGAAGGTGTTCAATATGCTACTCTTACAGACATTATCTATCAGCAATGGACCGGAAAGTCGGCAAAGGAGTACAAACAGTTCAAGGGCTTGAAGAAAGAAAATCTCCGGGACAATATGACCAATGAAGAATTGGTTCTTAATATGCTGGCCGAACTCTCTACGACAAGTATTACTAAAGCTAAAAATCCTCAGACATTGGGTGAAAATATGCAGTGTGCGGCTGACGGTGGTGATGTGGCTCGTGTGGCACGCGAACAGTTGGAGCAAAAAACCGGTCGTGAAGTGGTAACTCCCTTGTCGGCAAAAAGGTTTTTTGAAGGTCAGAAGCCGGAAGATTTATTGGAAAACAAGGAAAACGATGAATGATATGGAATATACAGATAAAGAATATTGTCTGGAGGTGTGGGGCGATTGGGCTTGTTTCACTCGTCCGGAGTTGAAAGTAGAGCGTGTGAGTTATGATGTCATTACGCCATCGGCGGCACGCGCCATCTTTGAAGCGATACTGTTTAAACGTTATGCCATGCGTTGGCAGATAACCAAGATTGAGGTATTCAGGCCTATTAAATGGGCTACCATTAGACGGAATGAAGTTGGAGCGGTGGTAAATTCCAGCATGAAACCAATTTATATAGATGATGGAAAGACACGCCAGCAGAAGAACACGTTGCTTCTGCTGGATGTGCGTTACCGAATTTATGCTAAGTTAGTATTTATTCCGGTAAAAGACCGTCCGAAAGAGGCTTTTGCCAAGCATCAGCCAAGTGCCGACGAGAATCCTATGAAGTATTATCAGATGTTCGAACGCAGGGCATCACAAGGGCAATGTTTTACGCAGCCCTATCTCGGATGTCGTGAGTTTTCTGCAAACTGGAAGTATATTGAAAGTACTGATAATCTTGATTATCCCTTAGCCGAAGACAGGGATTTCGGCATTATGCTTTATGATATGGACTTTGAGGAAAATCCACAAAAGCCGGATGCTATGTTTTATAGAGCCCAAATGAAAAAGGGAGTGATTGTTGTACCGGATAAAGATAGTGAGGAGGTGTTGAGATGATACTGAAAGCATTATATGATTACTATCATCGAAGTGGAGATGATGTGGCCCCTTTTGGTTTAGAATACAAAGAGATTGGATTTATTATTGTTATTGATAGATGTGGAAAATTTCTGCGCTTTGAAGACAGGCGCATAGATAAGAAGTCGGCACAGCAGTTTCTTGTTAAGAAAAGTGTTAGCCGATCAAGTGCCCCTGTTGCAAACTATTTGTATGACAATAGTAAATATGTATTTGGTTATTCCGATAAGGGGGATATGGAAAAGATACGTAAGTACTTTGAAGTATTTAAGGCGAAAGTAAAAGATATATATGATGCTTTTCCGGATAATGAGGACATAAAAGCTGTTTATGCATTTTATCAGCAAGACCATTCTTTTATAGTTGGGGCTATGCAGAAAGATTCTTTATGGGATGATATAGCCAAAAATCTTAATAAGAAATATTCTACCTTTTCTTTCCTTATAGAAGGGGATACGAAAATAGTGGCTTCGAAAAGGGAATTGATAAATTTGTTTGACGAGAATCATGGCGTGGCAGGAAATCTTTGTTTGATAACAGGGAGATATTCAAAAGTTGTAGAGATTACAACTGCTACAAAGATACTTGGAAGCCAAGAAACAGCTAAACTAGTTGCATTTCAAGTTAATTCCGGGTATGATTCGTATGGGAAATCTAAAGGATACAATGCTCCAATATCAGAAGAAGCTGAATTTGCATATACAACCGCATTGAATCATTTGCTGCGTTCGGATTCTCACAATAAGTTTATGGTGGGCTCACGTACTTATCTTTTCTGGGCTTCCTCCAATAGCGAGGCTTCAAAAGAGTCCGAAAATAGTCTATTTTCTTTGTTGGGGCGGATTGAAGAAGAAAATGACGACTCAAACAGGCGCATAAAGTTAGTATATGATACTTTCCAGTCTATCTATAACGGAAAATTATCGGCAAACGATGATGACAAATTCTTCATTTTGGGTTTGGCTCCCAATTCGGCAAGAATTGCGGTAGTATATTGGAATGAGATGCCTTTGCGTGAATTTGCAGGTTTGATAAGTAAACATTTTACGGATATGGAGATGGTTGACACTCGCAAAGATAAGAAGCCGTACGTGGGAATGCATTCCATTCTTGGAAATGTTACTCTTGGAGGAAAGTCAAGTGATGCGACTCCCAATCTTCCTGATGCTGTGGTGAGAAGCATATTTCAAGGGTTGCCGTATCCGGCTTCTCTCTTTCAAGCATGTATTCGTCGCATACGTGCAGAACAATCCGTCAATATAGTGCGTGCTGCTATCATCAAGGCATATCTCAACAGACTAAACGAAAATAACAACCATAAAAAATTAGATATTATGTTAGACAAAGAAAATCAAAATCAAGGGTATCTTTGTGGAAGGCTGTTTGCTGTGTTGGAAAACCTACAATATGCAGCAAATAAACAAGATTCCATTCGTTCAAGTTACATGAATGCGGCTTCATCTACGCCATCTACAGTATTTTCAACAGTTCTCAAATTATCAAACAGTCATTATGCTAAATTGGCTAAAGAGAAGAAAGGCCTTGCTAATTTCTTTGATAATCAAAAGAAAGAGATAATAGTTTTAATTCAAAATTTTCCTAATACATTGAGTTTGGAAGATCAAGGACGATTCTTCCTCGGCTATTATCATCAGAAAGCTCACAGAGAGAATCAAGAAACTGAAGAATAATTTTTAAAAATATACAATTATGTCAGAATTAAAGAATAGAATTGATTTCGTTTACATTTTTGATGTACAAGATGGTAATCCAAATGGTGACCCGGATGCAGGTAATCTTCCTCGGATAGATGCTGAAACTGGTATAGGCCTTGTTACAGATGTTTGTTTGAAACGCAAGGTACGTAATTATGTACAAATAGCCCAAGCAGGAAAAGCAGGTAACGATATTCTTGTCAAATCCAAAGAGATTTCTGGAGAAGAGGTCTTTATTAATGAAGAAATCCGCAAAATGTACAAAGAAGATTTAGGAATAGAACTAAAAATCAAAGAAAAAGCTCCTGCCGATAAGAGTTCAGCTGGTAAAATTGCTATGTGCAGACGCTTCTTTGACGTTAGGACTTTTGGAGCAGTACTCTCAACCGGACCTAACGCAGGACAAGTGAGGGGGCCGATTCAAATGACTTTTGCCCGTTCGCAAGATATGATTGTTTCAGCAGAGCATGCATTAACCGTATGTGTAGCTCGTGATGAAGAAAAGACCTATGAATCACAAGTGGGAATACAGGGACGTAAAGCGACCATTCCTTATGGCCTCTATGTCTGTCACGGCTTCATCTCCGCCAACTTGGCACAACAGACAGGATTTTCTGAAGAAGACCTTGAACTATTTTGGGAAGCTTTAAAGAACATGTTCGATGTGGATCGTTCGGCGGCACGTGGATTGATGAGTGCTCAAAAACTGATAGTCTTCAAGCATGACTCCATATTGGGTAATGCTCCCGCCAACAAGTTGTTTGAATTGGTAAAAGTGGAGAAAGTCTGCGATGGAGCACCACGCTCATTCATCGACTATTCAGTTACTATAGATAAGGAGAATGCTCCATCAAATGTAACTATTGAGGAACTGATATAATTCCATCGTATGTACAATGAAGACGATATGCTTATGTTGTCGGGGATTCAGCACTTTAGGTTCTGTCCCCGGCAATGGGCTTTGATACACATTGAGCAGCAATGGAACGATAATCGTCTCACCATCGAAGGACAGATTCTGCACAAGCATGTAGATGATCCGTTTTATAGACAAAAGTGTGGTGACCAGATAACATTACGTGCGGTGAATATCGCTTCGCGTGAACTTGGACTCTATGGAATCTCTGATGCCATAGAGTTACTTCCTTCCTCATCTTTTGAAAATACGATTTTGCATCCCAACTATCCGGGGCGATGGCAACCGGTTGCTGTGGAGTATAAGCATGGCAAACCGAAAAGAAACGAGGTGGATGAAGTGCAGTTGGCAGCACAAATCATGTGCATAGAAGAAATGTATGCTATCCATATACCATACGGCTCTTTCTTTTATGGGGAGCTTCGCCATCGGGTTAATGTGGATATAACGGAGGAGCTGCGAAATATAGTCAGACAATGTGCCCGGGATATGCACGATATATTTAGTAAAGCGGTTATCCCGAAGGCTGAATATGGGAAACATTGTGACAAGTGCTCGCTGAAAGATATCTGCATGCCGGAAATGGTAAATAATTGTACTTCGGTAGATAATTACCTTACTAAAAATCTGTACCTATGAGAAAACTATTGAATACTTTGTATGTGACGACACCGGAAGCGTATCTTAGTAAGGATGGGCTGAATGTCGTTATATCTGTTCAGCAGGAGGAGGTGTTTCGTATTCCTGTCATAAATATAGAGGGCATCGTTACGTTCGGATATATGGGCGCAAGTCCCGGTGTGATGAAATTGTGTAGTGACAATGGTATATCACTCACATTTCTTTCTCCACAAGGCAGATTTATCAGCAGGGTTCAAGGTGCTACGAAAGGGAATGTTCTGTTACGCAAAAAGCAGTACCAATTGTCGGACGATGCATCTTGGTCGTTGCATGTGGTTAGGTTGATGATTGGTGGTAAGATTCAAAACTATCGCAATATATTGAGGAGATATATTCGTGATTATGGTGAGAATGAAGACATTAATAGGGCGGTGCAAGTATTGGAACGTGCCAAGCGTGATGCTTTGAAGGCTCAAGATAAGACGGAATTAATTGGTTATGAGGGGATGGCTTCGAATGCCTATTTTGAGGTATTGCCAATCTTGATACTTAATCAGAAGACTGATTTCCCATTTCATGGTCGCAATCGTCGTCCTCCCAAGGATGCGGTGAATGCCATGTTGTCTTTTGCATATACGTTGATAGCCAATGATGTTGCGGCTGCTCTCGAAACTGTTGGCCTTGATCCATACGTCGGGTTTCTCCATACACTCCGTCCGGGGCGCACATCGTTGGCCTTAGATATGATGGAAGAGTTACGTGCTTACCTTGGCGACCGTTTTATTTTGTCGTTGATTAATAAAAGACAGATTTCAGTAAAAGACTTCTTGTTCCAAGGTGATAATGGGGTTGTTATGACAGATAAAGGGAAAAAGACTTTTATTACTGCATGGCAGGCAAGGAAAAGGGAAGTGATAATTCATCCTTATCTTAATGAAAAAGTTGAAATAGGGCTTCTGCCTTATGTGCAGGCTATGTTAATGGCAAGATATATCAGGCAGGATATTGACGATTATCCGGTATTTCTTATAAAATGATTTTTAATTATGTACATTCTTGTGACTTACGATGTGGATACTACAAGCAAAGAGGGGGCTCGCCGTTTACGATGTGTGGCCAAGGCTTGTCTGGATTATGGACAGAGGGTGCAGAACTCAGTCTTTGAGTGTGTAGTGACGGAAGCGCAATATTCTCTTCTAAAAGGGAGAGTTAGGGATATTATTGATATGTCTCTTGATAGTGTTCGTTTTTATATTCTTAGTAAAAATGAGAATAAGAGGGTGGAAGTAATAGGTGTTGAAACGGCGTATAAACTTGAGGAGGCTCTTATAATATAATGCGAATGTGGTGTGTTACAAAAAAAGTAGTATCTTCGCATGTGTTAATAATCAGTAGATTAAATTATTTGTAAAGTATTTCTTCGTTATGAAGTTGAATAATAATGATGATTCGCATAACAGTGGATTAAATTTGCTGATTTATAATATGTTATTAGATATAGAGTCACACCCTGCGTGGGTGTGTGGATTGAAACTTTCCCTTGCGCCAAACACGCCTCTACACCATAGTCACACCCTGCGTGGGTGTGTGGATTGAAACGGGCAAAGTTCTTTTTCATATTTTTACGCATCCGAAGTCACACCCTGCGTGGGTGTGTGGATTGAAACATCGTAGTCATTGGTGTTGATGGGGATGAAGCGCAGTCACACCCTGCGTGGGTGTGTGGATTGAAACCATATTTAGTTTGATGTATTGAAATAATTCTATGTCACACCCTGCGTGGGTGTGTGGATTGAAACATTGGACGGCACAACGTGAAATGCTTTTGCAGAGTCACACCCTGCGTGGGTGTGTGGATTGAAACAATATAATAGCCGAAAGGATGTACCCA
>OBJQ01001277.1_pt1 | contig 13660 bp, 17 predicted proteins | sample 1519921 | NCBI WGS metagenome assembly OBJQ01 (sample SAMN04209244, study PRJEB22552) | human gut metagenome | biome: gut; material: feces | host: Homo sapiens | place: USA: Oklahoma
TTCTTGCCCGAAAGGAGCCATTTTTTTCCAAAGACACAAACTATTTTACACTACCAAAAAGATTAAAAAAGCGGCACTTCCGGATTGATGGAAGTGCCGTTAAATGCTATTGATTAGCGTTGTTTTTTGAAAGCTGTTCCTGCAATGCAGCAATTTGTCTCTTTAATTCTTCATTCTCGGATGTGAGTTTTTTTAGGGCAGCATCATTTTCCTTTTGCTGTTCTTCCAGTGAAACTGCCTTTTGCTGAAGCTGGCTGTAGTCATAGTAAAAACTTGGAAAGTATTTTTGTAAAACGAGCTGTTCGATCTGCTTATATGTATCAGAGACAGGAGCTATCATGCCATTCTGCTGATAAAGGATGCGGTTGACACTGACTGTTCGGATATCATTCAGTTTCAGTACGGAATCATGGCTGATGAATGAAAATTCACTTGCCTTCAATAAAAACATATCACTTTTGGAAGCAGGATTGTCTGTGGGGTGGTAGACATCCGGATGTTTTGCAGGATCATAGGAGAAAATAGGCAGAACATGAAGTAATTTCTGCTTTACGCCAATGACCAGACCTCTGTGCTCATAGGACATTTCGGGTTTATAATTCTTGCCAAACTCAAACTGATAGATTTCCCCTTTTTTTACCTGCCTGTGCCGGAATTGCCTTGTTCTGTTATCAGCCCAGCGAAAATCAGATGCTGAAAAACGATCCAGTTCATTGCTGGTGAAGTTATTGGCGATGATTATTTCGTTGGTTTTGTTTTGTGCCTTCAGATATTCGTTCAATGGCCTGTCTCCTTAGTTTTATTAATCGAGCAGGAGGAGCTCTTTCTCCTGCTCGTCCGTGCCAGCCGTATGCAGCAAAGCTGCTAAATTCCTTATACGGCTGTGCACATATAAAAAAAAGGGTACGGCGCTAACCATACCCTACTCTGGCGAACCAGAGAGACCTCGTCGGTCAAATTATCCTTTCAATGGTGGCTTCGTCAGCCAAAAAACACTTGTTAGCAAGTGTGAAAGTGCAGTCTACATATCTCTGCTCACTTATATTATACACGATTTTTAGAAAAAATCCACTGGTAATATCTACAAAATGATTTTCTTAAATCAAGTGCTGGGTTTAATCATACTGCCTTAAATAATGAATTTTGGGGAGAAGTTAAAAACTCCCTGATTTTTTTTGCCTGTGACGTGAGGAGATACCTCAAATATTTTTCAAGGAGGGTAATTCAATGAGTGAATTACAGATTTTCAAGAATGCGGAATTTGGCTCTGTCCGCAGTGTCACGGTGAATGGTGAGCCGTATTTTGTTGCAAAGGATGTGACCGGCATTCTCGGTTATAGCAACAGCAGGAAAGCGATTGCAGATCATGTGGATGAGGAAGACAAGGGGGTAACGAAATGTGACACCCTTGGAGGAACACAGGAATTGACAATTATCAATGAGTCTGGTCTTTACAGTCTGATTCTTTCCAGTAAGATGCCGTCTGCAAAGCGTTTCAAGAGATGGGTGACTTCGGAGGTTCTGCCGGCAATCCGCAGACATGGATTATATGCAGTTGATGACATGCTGAATAATCCGGATGCACTTATTGCGGCTCTGGTGGCATTCAAGGCTGAACGTCAGCAGAGAATGGCATTGGAAGCGGAGAATGCGGTACAGAAACAACAGCTGATTGAGATGCAGCCAAAAGCCAGTTATTACGATGTGGTGATTAACAGTCCTGATCTGGTTTCTATTACGGAGATTGCCAAGGACTATGGGTGGAGCGGTCAGAAGATGAATGATTATCTGCATACGAAAGGGGTTCAGTTTAAGCAGGGCGGCAGGATATGGATCCTTTATCAGAAGTATGCAGAGCGGGGGTACACCAGCACTAAGACGCACACCTATCCGGCAACAGATGGAACAATCCATACGAAGGTCCATACTTACTGGACGCAGAAGGGCAGATTGTTTATTTATGACTTGTTAAAGGCGGACGGGATTCTTCCGCTCATTGAGCAGGAGGGGTGATATGGTCAGTAAATTTAACAGAGAAGGTTATTATGACCCGGTTGTGTATGAAGCACTGACCAGAGTTGAGAGGGAGGAACGTGCAGCCAGGGCGGCTGCCGCCTACCGTCCGCTGGTCTATATTTGTTCACCATATGCAGGGGATACGGAGAGAAATACGTTCAAGGCAAGGGCGTTTTCGAGATTTGCAGTGGAAAAGAAGTGCATTCCGCTGGCACCACATTTGTTGTTCCCACAGTTCGTTGATGAAGAAACGGAGAGATGGCTGGGGCTTAAGATGGGGATCGTACTCATGGGAAAATGCGAACAGGTCTGGGTATTTGGTGATGTGATCTCAGCGGGGATGGCAGCAGAAATTGAAAAGGCAAGAAAGCAGCAGAAAAGAATCCGCTATTTTACAGAGGATTTGAAGGAGGTCAGCAGGTGATGAAGATAGCATATGGCAATTCACGTATGGAGAAGAAGTGGAAGAATAATGAAATCTCCTGGGATGATTTCTGCAAAAGAGTCAGCACCACACAGATGACCACGGAAACAGTGGATGAGTACAGAAAAATGTCAAAGCCACAGCAGGATGCAATTAAAGATGTGGGCGGTTTTGTTGCAGGGCATCTGAGAGAGGGCAGACGTAAAAACGGCACGGTGCTCTGCCGTTCGATGCTGACACTGGATATGGATCATGGTACGGCGGATGTGCTGGATGAATTGGAGATGTTTAGTCTGCATAAGATGTGTATTTATTCCACACACAAGCATACCCCGGAAGCTCCGCGGCTCCGGCTTATCATGCCTTTGACAAGGGATGTGTCCGAAGATGAGTATCCTGCGGTTGCCCGTAAGGTAGCACAGGAAATCGGTATGGATATGTTTGATGATACGACATACCAGCCGCACAGGCTGATGTACTGGCCATCCACATCGGCAAATGGTGAATTTGTATACCGGGTGCTGGATGGGGATATCGTGGATCCGGATGAATATCTGGCAAAGTACGATGACTGGCGTGATGTTTCAACATGGCCGGTATCATCCAGGGAGTCGGAGGCAGTGAAGAAGTCAGCATCCAGACAGGCGGATCCGCTCGCAAAGGAAGGCATTGTAGGAGCATTCTGCCGTACCTATTCTGTCAGGGATGCGATTGACAGGTTTCTGAAGGATGTGTATGCGCCGTCTGCCATGGATGGCAGGTATGACTATATTCCGGCAGACAGCAGTGCAGGTGTTCTCATTGTTGAGGAGAAATTTTCCTACAGCTTCCATGCAACAGATCCGGCGTGCGGTCAGCTCCTGAATGCCTTTGATGTGGTCAGGGTGCATATGTTCCCGGATGATGATCCGAAAAAATCCTTTAAGGCAATGGCGAAGTTTGCCAGCAGTGATGAAGAGGTAAAGCTGCTTATTTTTAAGGAGAAGCAGGCGGGCGCATCTGCGGATTTTGAGGAGGATGATCCGGATGCATGGAAGAAGAAATTGGAATATGAAGATAAGTCGCTGCAACTGAAAAACACACTACGCAATCTGACTCTGATTCTTGAAAATGATCCAAAACTTAAAGACATTGTTTTCAACCAGCATCTTGATGGAATGGAGATCAAGGGGAGTGTTCCGTGGAAGCATCCGTCCAAGTTCTGGCGTGACGCTGATGATGCACAGCTGATCAGTTATGTGGATGAAAATTATGGCACTTTCTCACAGAGGAATTTTGACATTGCGGTTGCAAAGGTGACAGATGACCGGTCTTATCATCCAATCCGGGAATTCCTGCAGGCGCTTCCAGACTGGGATCAGGTGAAGCGGTTGGATACGTTCCTGATCGATTACCTGGGCGCGGCGGATAACAGATATGTCCGTGCGGTTACCAGAAAGACATTATGTGCGGCTGCGTGCCGTGTGTTGAATCCAGGATGCAAGTTTGACACCATGCTGGTACTCAATGGAAGCCAGGGTATTGGAAAGAGTACCCTGATTGCAAAACTTGGCGGTGAGTGGTTCTCGGATTCCCTTTCTTTAAATGACACGAAGGACAAAACTGCTGCTGAGAAGCTGCAGGGGTACTGGATTCTGGAGATAGGGGAACTTGCCGGACTGCGCAAGGCCGAGGTGGAAACACTACGCTCATTTTTATCCAGACAGAATGATATTTACCGGGCATCATTTGGAAGGCGCACCACACCGCATCCGAGACAGTGCGTATTCTTTGGCACCACAAATGCAGAGAGCGGTTATCTTAGGGATACGACTGGCAATAGAAGATTCTGGCCAGTGAAGACACCCGGCGGCGGAAGTAAGTGCTCCTGGGATCTGACACAGGATGAGGTTCTGCAGATATGGGCGGAGGTTATGCATTATGTGAATGCCGGTGAGCCGCTTTATCTGGATCCGGAGGTGGATGCACTTGCAAAGGCGGAGCAGAGGGAGGCGATGGAGTCGGATGAGAGGGAAGGACTTGTGCGTGAGTACCTTGATACACTGCTTCCTGATAACTGGGAGCAGATGGATACCTACGAGAGAAGGAATTTCCTTGATGGTACCGGTGTGGCGGATATTGGGAAAAAGGGCACTATCAGGCGGACACAGGTCTGCAATATGGAAATCTGGTGTGAGTGTTTTGGCAAGGAGCGCTCCAATCTAAGACGTGCAGATTCCAATGAACTCTCCGGCATCCTGGTGAAGCTTGGCTGGAAACGGCTTGATAAAAAGGAGCGGGTGGTGAACTACGGTCCGCAGTTTATCTTTGTTCCCAAGGATTGTAACTGACAAATTCAAAGGAACACAGGGCTGTTCCGGGAACAGAAAAATGTTCCGTAAAAGAGTGGTGGGAACTTTTTCGGGAACAGACCAAAGGCGGGCGGCGGCAGCCATCTTTACTGCCTTTGTTCCTGTGTTCCTTATATTTCTATAAGAAGGAAAGTGTAAAAAAAGATGCCCTATAGACAGCAATATACACATTTTTGTATATAGGGGATTTTTGAGGTAATAAGAACATGAGGGAAAAAACAGTAGAACAGAAACTGGTGCAGGAGGTAAAAGCGGCAGGCGGCATTTGCCCGAAGTTCACGTCTCCGGGATATGACGGGATGCCGGACCGGATTGCACTTTTGGAAAATGGGAGAATGGCATTTATAGAGGTCAAGGCTCCGGGCAGAAAGCCAAGACCATTGCAGGAAGCCAGACATGAGCTGCTACGGTCATTGGGATTTAAGGTCTATGTTCTGGACAGACCGGAACAGATTGGAGGGATCATTGATGAAATACGAACCACATGAATACCAGACATTTGCAGCGGAATATATTGAGCGGCATCCGGTGGTGGCAGTGCTGCTTGAATGCGGGCTTGGCAAGACTTCCATAACACTGACAGCAATCAGTAATCTGATGTTTGACAGCTTTGATATACACAAGGTGCTTGTGATAGCACCTATCAGGGTGGCAAAAATGTCATGGCCGGATGAAATCGAAAAATGGGATCATACAGCCGGACTCCGCTACAGTGTGGCAGTCGGTACGGAAGATGAGAGGATTAAGGCTCTTAAGTCCAGGGCGGATATCTATCTGATCAACCGGGAAAATGTACAGTGGCTTGTTGAAAAGAGCGGGATACCCTTGATTACGATATGGTGGTTGTGGATGAGCTGTCTTCTTTCAAGAATCACCAGTCAAAGAGGTTCAAGGCACTGATGAAGGTAAGACCTAAGGTGAAGCGTATCGTGGGACTGACCGGTACACCATCAAGCAATCTTATGGATTTATTTGCTGAATATAAGCTGCTGGATAAAGATGAGAGACTTGGAAGGTTTATTGGACAGTACCGGTAAGAGCAACGGTCCGATCGTGTACAGTTACAGACTTCTGCCGGGAGCAGAGGAAGCTATTTATGACAGGATTTCTGATATTACAATATCGATGAAATCCGCTGACCATCTTAAGATGCCGGAACTTGTGAATTCCAGTTTTCTGGTGCACATGGATAAAAAGGAATTTTTGAAATACGTGCATATGAAGCAGGATCTGTTGCTGCATCTTCCGAAAGGTGAGGTTACTGCGGCAAATGCAGCAGCACTTTCCGGGAAACTGGTCCAGATGGCAAATGGTGCAGTGTATGCGGATGATGGAAGGATTGAAGAGATTCACAACAGGAAGCTGGATGCCCTGGAGGATATCATTGAGTCGGCAAATGAAAACCAGTGCTTGTTGCTTACTGGTATCAGCATGATCTGGAACGTATTATACAAAGACTTGCGGAAGCGAAAATTGACTTTTGCAGGCTTGATAAGGATGCCAGTATCAGAAGATGGAATGAGGGTACAGTCCCGGTTGGGCTGATCCATCCGGCATCTGCCGGTCATGGACTTAATCTGCAGAGCGGCGGTAATATCCTGGTGTGGTTCGGTCTTACATGGAGCCTGGAACTGTACCAGCAGACAGTGGCCAGGCTGTGGAGGCAGGGACAGAAAAATACGGTTTCCGTGATCCACATTATTGCAGCAAAAACGATTGATGAACAGATCATGAAAGCATTGGAAGCTAAGGACAGTACACAGGCATCATTGATTGAGGCAGTGAAAGCGGAGGTGGATGATGGACAGGCTTCGGAAGGAAGCATCTAAGACAAAATGAGACAATCAGTGTCAATCCGAGGAAAACTAAAATTTTTCAATCGGAGGTAGATTATGAACAAGCAGCAGACAGCCGCAAAGAACTATTTGATGAAGGCATACCGCATTGACATCCGTATCAGCAATAAGCTGGAACAGATTGCACTGTTGAATGCACTGGCTACAAAAGCAACTTCCGTTATCTCGGATATGCCGGGAAGTCCAAACCGGAACATCCATAAGACAGAGGATGTTATCGTGAAGATCGTGGATCTGCAGGAAGAGGTCAAAGCGGATATGGAAGGGCTGGTGGATCTGAAAAAGCAGATCATGGACAGCATCAATCAGGTGGAGGATCCGGAGCTTCGGACATTACTGGAACTAAGATATCTGTCCTATCTAAGCTGGGAGCAGATTGCCGGGGAGATGTATTATGGGATTGATAATATCTTCAAGCTGCATCGGAAGGCTTTGGATCAGATCGAGGTTCCTGTACAGTAAAATCCATAGAATTACAGTCCCCATATGTGGTATGGTTATACTGGCGAAAATGAAAAGGATGAGGGCCATCGTGGAGAAAATCTGCGGTGGCTTTTGTTATGCAGAAATCGAGGTGAGAGTTTTGCCAAGCAGACCAAAGCATCCATGCGCATACGGGAACTGTCCGAATCTGACAGATAAGCGATACTGCCCGGAGCATGAGAAGCTGATGAACCAGAAGTATGAGAAGTATGGCAGGAATCCAAATGCAAAGCGCAGATACGGACGTGCATGGAAGCGGATCCGTGACAAGTATGCGAAACCGTTGAGTGAAGGTGGCACACATGACCGGAGCAATCTGATCGCACTGTGCAAGTCGTGTCATTCATCCATCCATGCAAGGCGTGGTGACCGGTGGAAGAAAAATTGTGAATATTCCTACAGAGGGCAGGGGCGGTGAAAATCTCCGCGAGTGATCTCCCAGGGGAACGACGCGGGGGCATCATGCACGAAAACGAGAAATCAAAGGGGGTATTAACCCATGACGGAATTGAGGTGATAAAAAATGGCGAAGGATGGTACAAACCGGGGCGGCGCAAGGGTTGGATCAGGACGGAAGTCCAAGGCTCTGATTGATAAAATCAATGACGGAAATGCTGCTCAGGTAGTGGAATTTCCGGAGCCAGCCAGGATGGATGGGAAAGATATGCCGCCGGTCAAGGAATATCTGAAAGCAAAACAGAATCATGGAAAGTCCTATGCACAAGAGGTTTTTGAAGAGACCTGGCAGTGGCTGAAGGAGCGGGGATGTGACCGGTTTGTGAGTACGCAGCTTGTGGAGCAGTATGCAATGTCGGTGTCCAGATGGATACAGTGCGAGGAATGCATTTCAGAATTCGGGTTTCTGGCAAAGCATCCGACCACAGGAAATGCGATTGCTTCTCCGTATGTTTCGATGTCGCAGCAGTACATGAAACAGGTCAATCAGGTCTGGTATCAGATTTATCAGATCGTGAAGGAAAACTGCTCCGTGGAATGGCAGGGGGCTACTCCGCAGGATGATGTGATGGAGCGTCTGCTTAGGACGAGAAAATAAATGGAGGAACAGGATGGAATATGTAAAAAAGAAATTGGCAGAGATTAAGCCATATGAGAATAATCCCCGTATCAATGATGATGCGGTGGAGGATGTTGCGGAGAGCATCCGGCAGTGCAGTTATATCACACCGATTATCGTGGATGAAAATGGTGTGATCCTTTCTGGTCATACCAGATACAAGGCTCTGATGAAGCTTGGACGCAAGGATTGTGAAGTAATGGTGGTTTCCGGTCTGACAGAAGAGCAGAAGAAAAAATACCGTCTGTATGACAATAAGACGGCAGAGTTTTCCAAGTGGGATTAGAGGAAGCTGCAGAAGGAACTCTTTGCAGTGGATTTCTGTGGATACGATTTTGGGCAGCCGGAAAGCAGGAATCCAGATGCCGCTGTGGATGCGAATGAAATAAAGCATGAGATGAAGACTTGTCCGTGCTGTGGGGAGGTGTTCGAGGTATGAAGCTGGAAACATTAAAGCTTGCAGATATCAAGCCGTATGAAAATAATCCGCGGAAGAATGATGATGCGGTCAATGCCGTTGCGGAAAGTATCCGGCAGTGTACCTACATTGTACCGATTATAGTGGATGAAGAGCATGTCATTCTTGCAGGTCACACCAGATACAAGGCGCTGAAAGCTCTGGAAACGGAAGAGGTTCCATGCCTGATCTGTGACGGGCTGACGGAGGAACAGAAAAAGAAATACCGGTATCTGGATAACAAGACTGGTGAGAAAGCTACTTGGGATCTGCTGAAATTGGAGCAGGAACTGGAAGGGATTAATCTGGAAGGTTTCGATTTCTTTGGGATGGCGACAGACCTGACAGGGACGATAGGAGCTGAAAAGGGATCCGGAGATGATTCTGAAACAGAAATCAACGGTTCCACGGAATATGATACGGAGGTGTTCGGGGATGAAGAATTCAAATACCAGTGTCCGGCATGCGGTTTCCGGTTCAACTGAGTTTACGTGGAAATGGAAGCTGGCTGATCTGGATGCAAGGCCGAAGCATGGGCACACGGTCTTTTCCTGTTTCAGCTGTGGAGGTGGTTCTTCCATGGGTTACAAGCTGGCAGGATATACCGTGTTGGGAAATTGTGAGATTGATCCTGACATGATGCGGATATATAAAGCGAACCATCATCCGAAATACAGCTTTCTGATGGATATCCGGGATTTTGTGAAACTTCCGGACAATGAGATACCGGAGGAATTGAAGCATTTGGATGTGCTGGACGGTTCGCCGCCATGCTCTGTATTTTCTCTGGCAGGAAGCCGGGAAGGCGGATGGAATGTAGAGAAGACTTTCCGTGAGGGACAGGCAAAGCAGAGGCTTGACGACCTGTTCTTTTATTTTATCGAGGTGGCCAGACGATTGCAGCCAAAGGTTGTGATCGCGGAGAATGTGAAGGGGCTGATTGAAGGAAATGCCAAGGGCTGGGTCAACCGGATCGTGAAGGAATTTGCTGATGCCGGTTATGTGGTGCATATTTTTCTGTTCAATGCTTCCAGAATGGGAGTGCCGCAGAAACGGGAGCGGGTGTTCTTTATCGCACATCGGAAAGATCTGGATTATCCAAAACTGGAGATGAAGTTTACTTCCAAGCCGGTGCTGTTTGGGGATGTCCGGGAGCCGTATGGAAAAGTGCTGTCGGATGATAAGATGACGGCAAAGCTGATGAAATACCGGATTCCGACTGACAAGTGCTTGGCAGATATCAGTATGAGGGTGAGGAAGAAAAACAGCGGATTTACAACACCGATCAGCCATGATGATGAACCAGCGCAGACGATCACAGCGGGAGGACTTTCTTTTCGGATGTGTGATGGCCTGCTGATGACGGATAAGGATATCATCAACTGCCAGACTTTTCCTCAGGATTATGATTTTCAGGATCAGAGGGTGCAGTACGTTTGCGGGATGAGTGTTCCGCCGGTCATGATGGCAAAGATAGCAGAGCAGGTGTACTTGCAGTGGCTGAAGGAAGGGAAGTGATGGCAGGTGGCAATGCGGAAATTGAAGAAATATAAACCGACCAGATTCAAGGCAAAGGATTCTGCATATGACAAGGATGCTGCAGATTATGCGGTTTCTTTTATCGAATGCCTGTGCCATACCAAGGGAACCTGGGCGGGAAAACCGTTTGAACTGATCGACTGGCAGGAACAGATTATCCGGGACGTGTTCGGGACGTTGAAGCCGAACGGATACCGGCAGTTTAATACAGCCTATATTGAAATCTCGAAGAAACAGGGAAAATCAGAACTTGCGGCGGCAGTTGCTCTGCTTCTGACCTGTGGGGATGGAGAGGAACGTGCCGAAGTCTACGGATGTGCCGCAGACCGGCAGCAGGCTTCCATTGTTTTTGAGGTGGCGGCTGATATGGTGCGGATGTGTCCGGCTCTGAATAAGAGGGTGAAAATTCTCGCCTCACAGAAACGGATCATCTATCTGCCGACCAACAGTTTTTACCAGGTGCTGTCTGCGGAAGCATATTCCAAGCATGGATTTAATATACACGGAGTTGTGTTCGATGAGCTGCATACCCAGCCGAACCGGAAGCTGTTTGATGTTATGACAAAAGGCTCCGGGGATGCTCGTATGCAGCCTTTGTATTTCCTTATCACAACGGCGGGAACAGATACCAATTCTATCTGTTATGAGACGCACCAGAAGGCGAAGGACATTCTGGAAGGCAGAAAGATTGATCCGACATTCTATCCGGTGATTTATGGAGCCGGGGAGGAAGATGACTGGACGGATCCGAAAGTCTGGAAGAAAGCAAATCCATCTCTGGGAATCACGGTGGGGATGGATAAGGTCAAGGAGGCCTGTGAGTCTGCAAAGCAGAATCCGGGGGAAGAGAATTCCTTCCGTCAGCTCCGTCTGAACCAGTGGGTGAAACAGGCGGTGCGGTGGATGCCGATGAACAAATGGGACGTGTGTGCATTCCCGGTTCCGGAGGATGATCTGGAAGGGCGTGTCTGCTATGGCGGTCTTGACCTGTCATCCACTACGGATATCACAGCGTTTGTGTTGGTGTTTCCACCGGAAGATGAAGAGGATAAGTTTTATGTTCTGCCGTATTTCTGGATTCCGGAGGAAACGCTGGAACTTCGAGTGAAACGGGATCACGTCCCGTATGATGTGTGGGAGCGGCAGGGATTCATTCAGATGACAGAGGGGAATGTGGTCCATTACGGATATATTGAGAAATTCATTGAGCGGCTGGGCGAGCGGTTCAATATCCGGGAGATTGCCTTTGACCGTTGGGGAGCTGTGCAGATGGTCCAGAATCTGGAAGGGATGGGATTTACAGTAGTTCCCTTTGGACAGGGATTCAAAGATATGTCACCGCCGACCAAGGAACTGATGAAGCTGACTTTGGAACAGAAGATTGCGCATGGCGGAAATCCGGTGCTGCGGTGGATGATGGACAACATCTTCATCCGAACGGATCCGGCAGGAAATATCAAGGCGGATAAGGAAAAGTCTACCGAGAAGATAGACGGTGCGATTGCCACAATCATGGGACTGGATCGTGCAATACGTTGCGGTAATGTGGTTACAGAGAGCGTCTATGATACAAGGGGATTGCTTGTATTTTAAGTCGTATCGAATTTTGCGGTACAAAGTATTGACATTAGCTTTGGTAAGGTGTATGATACTCGTATAGAAACTTGCGGTACAAAAAATAGGAGGTGCATTTTATGGGAAGACCAGGCTATATGTCATTGTATGCTGATGAGAGGACACAGCAGATTTTTGATGAATTTGTAAAAATCAAAGGAATAACAAAATCCACGGCATTATCGGAAATGCTGGAAATTTATATGTTATGCCAGGATGAAGAACTGTACACTGAACTGAAAAAGAAATCACTGGGAGTTGAGGTGGCGAAACAGGTGTTGCTTCAAAGGACAGATAGCAGAGCGGTAAATGATTACATTTTCATGAAACTGGGTACGTCTCATGATGTTGAAGGCAATGCAATGGACGGATATGAAACGATTGAAGCCTATATGCGTAATTGTGATGAGAATGGATTAGATTACACATGGTTTTCAACAGAGTCACTGCATTTTGGCATGGCAAAGAAAAAAGTTGAGTATTATAACAATCTGTGTAAAGCGGGAGAAAAAGTTAAAATATTGTTTGCTGTTGGTGAGGATGTAAATGATATTGTTTATTCTGCGACAGTTCTTGAGATTGTTTCCGGAAGAGATGCAGTGAAGTGTCCTGGTGAGAACGGTAGTGAACCAGAGGAATTTGCAGATGATGGAACTGCTAAAATCTGGATCAAAATGACAGACATTGAGGAGGAGCAGGATTTAAAGGCTGCTATGCTGAAAGTCAGAAGTACAGATGCAAATTTAAAGCAGATTATTTCTAATTCTCAATTTCATTTTGGGTATGTGTATTTGCCCGAAAACTAAGGAGGGAAATACAGGTATGACAGAGAAGGAAAAAGATCAGGCTGCTTATGAGAGATACAGAAGATATAAGCGTGCTAAGTTTAGATCGGATAGTGAGGATTTTGCAGTCGGAATGATTGCTGTTATCATCGTTATTATTATCATAGGTATTAAATTAGGTACACGACTTTACAAGCCATTGTTCCTGCTTAGGTGTGTGCAGCTTGGGATTTCTATGGCGGATATGGAATTTTTGTCTATCGGCTTAATCAATGATATGTATAGTGAGAGCAGGAATGATGAATGGAAATACTGCCAGATTGCTACACAGGAGGACTTCGATTTATTTTAACGTTAAAATAAATCGAATTATCACAACTAAAAGCATATCTACACCTTTTTGAAACACTAAGTAAACAAGACTTCTCATCGAAAAAAGGTGAAGATATTATTTTGGATTCTGTGTTACTTCTATCAGTTAGCATTTATAATGTTTCCTACAATTTCTGAAAAAAAAGGAGGAAACATGTATGGATGTAACTTACTTACAAAACAACGCTGCCATCTTGATTGAGCACATGAGGATGGACGGCTATTCAAAATCTTTTATCAAGCTTTGCAATTCAGCTGTTAATCATGTGATTCGAGAGGCAACACAGCAGGCATGGTCATCATATGACGATGCCAGAGAATGGTTCGCAAGCACCGATCATTTTTCCGAATCTACAAGGAATGATTTCGGATTTGCCATTAGTATCATTGAGAGATTTGATGTTTTGCATGAGTTCCCGCATCATCCTGTAGATGCTTACCAGATGACTCGGGCCTGCCACAGTGCCGGTGAACTTGATCTATTCCCTTTACAGGAAAGAATGGGCGAGTTTGAACAGGCACTGATTAACAAGGGGCATCGTCCTGAATACATCAAGAGCATAAAAACGATTGCCGCGAAGATCATCATAAATGCAAGGGTGAACATTTGGAATTCCTTCCAGGATATTCAGGGGTAGTGTAAAATAGTTTGTGTCTTTGGAAAAAAATGGCTCCTTTCGGGCAAGAA
>OBJQ01001283.1_pt1 | contig 13629 bp, 13 predicted proteins | sample 1519921 | NCBI WGS metagenome assembly OBJQ01 (sample SAMN04209244, study PRJEB22552) | human gut metagenome | biome: gut; material: feces | host: Homo sapiens | place: USA: Oklahoma
GGTTGCTACAATCATCGAGTAATACAATCTGAATATAGATTTGTTATCGCAAGATAACGTTGTGTCCAAACGTAAGATACCCGTAGAACTTCGGTTCTACGGGTTCTTCTGTTGCCTGGAAATGTACAAAAGAGTGGAAAAGAATAACGAACAGTATAGAAAAACGGTTGCCGGGAGAGTATCCTGACAACAGTTTGTGATAACAGAATGATAACAAAACATATTATTTTCACTTTTTAATACCAGGCAGACATTCCTTCTTTTAAAATTTTCCCGGAATTGTAGCCTTCTATGATTTTACCGATTGCATGATCTGCAAAAAAGTCTTTGTAAATTCAGTTGTTGCTGACGGCCATTCTTCCTCTGTTAAAAGAGGAAGTCCCTCTTCTTTTCTCATATCGTTAACAGAATTTCTGAATTCATTTTGTTCATCTACAGTAACAATATGGGAAAAATCATCATGTGCCATTTTCTGAATTTCTACAGTTTCATTTAATTTGTCAATTAGTATAATTCCATGCATCTTATTTTCATTGCCATTTGGAAAATACCAATAAATAAGATATTGTTCAGTTTCTTCCACTAATCTAAAAGTAACCATTTTGTCACACTTTCCATTTCTATAAATGCAAAATTAAGTTAGATCATAAACGCTGACAGTATTGCTCTCAGTAGGGAAAAAGTTGAGATGTTGGTGGAGCAGATGGGTGAACAGTGGGGAGTGACAGAAGAAATGAAGATGCAGGAACAGATGGAATGGGTGCGACGGATGAATAATATCAAAGCAAATGCCGAAGAAATAGCATTGAAAGAAACTATATATTTATAATGTAAAAAGAATCTCTGTTCAAATATTTATTGATAATTAATATTTGAATGGAGATTTTTCATGGACAAATAAACAATGTAGAAGTATAATAAGCAGAAAAGAAGGGGGCGATTATTATAAGAGAAACACCAGAAAGATTCAAATTAGAGGATACAACAATATGGTCTTTTCCTGAAAGAGGAAATTGGGCTACACATTCAGGAAAATACAGAGGAAACTGGTCTCCGTATATTCCTAGAAATATTATTTTAAGGTATTCAAAGAAAAAAGATTGGATACTTGATCAATTCTTAGGCAGTGGCACAACGTTAATTGAAGCAAAGTTATTGGGACGAAATGCAATTGGCGTTGATATAAATTCTGAAGCTGTCAAATTATCTAACACAAATCTAAATTTTACTTGTCAAGAAAAATCAAAAATATTCACCAAACAAGGAAATGCAAACAATTTATCATTTATTAAAGACGAAAGTATAGATCTTATCTGTACCCACCCACCATATGCTGATATTATACGGTATAGTAAAGAAATCCCAGGAGATATTTCTCATTTAAAATATGAGGATTTTTTGCAGGAACTGGAACAGGTTGCAAAAGAATCATATAGAGTACTAAAAAAGCAAGGAATATGTACATTTATGATTGGAGATATACGGAAGAAAGGCTATGTGCTACCACTGGGAATGAATTCTATGCAGAAATTTGTTGATGCAGGATTTAAACTTAAAGAAATCATTATAAAAGAACAGCATAATTGTCGTTCTACTGATTATTGGGAGGAAAGAGAAAGAAAATTCTTAATGCTGGCACATGAATATATTTTTATATTGGAGAAAGCAGACGATCATAATTCCATTTGAAATGATAGAAATAGTATTTTGCGAATAAAAACATATGTTTGTGAAAAAGTATGCGATCGCTGAAATTAATGTTGATATGACTGAAATCACATGGTAGAATAACGACATAGCAATATTTTAGAAAAATGGTTTAGAGGTTAAAATATGGCGGTCAGTTATAAAAAATTATGGAAATTACTTATCGATAGAGATATGAAAAAGAAAGACTTATGTGAGGCTGCAGGTATCAGTCATGCTTCAGTGGCGAAACTCGGAAAAAATGAAAATGTTACAACAGATGTGCTGGTGAAAATTTGCACTGCCTTAAAATGTGATATTAGCGATATCATGGAAATAATAGAGATTGAAAGGGAAAAGGCGTGATGGAACAAGTTTTAAAGAAAGAAAAACAGATACAGGCAAAGCCTATTATGAAATGGGCCGGTGGGAAGACCCAGATGTTAGGGGATATCATGCCTAAAATTCCTCAGAAATATGGAAAATATATAGAGCCATTTATTGGTGGTGGTGCGCTGTTTTTTGCATTAAGTCCGGATAAAGCAATAATCGCAGATAGCAATCCTGAATTGATTAACATGTATCGACAAGTTGCTGATAACGTAGAGGCTGTCATTTCATATCTGAAAAAGTATAAAAATACTAAAGAAGATTTTTATGAAGTACGTTCGTTAGATTGGCTCAAATTAAAAAAAGAAGAAGCAGCAGCGAGAACGCTTTATTTGAATAAAACGTGTTTTAATGGTTTATATCGTGTAAATAAGAAAGGACAGTTTAATGTTCCGTATGGTAAATATAAAGCTCCAAACTTTTGCGATGAAGAAGCTTTATATGCTGCATCAGATGTGCTGAAAAAAGCAACTATAACATGTGGAGATTATCTATCTGTATTGAAAGAATATGCAGAACCAGGAGATTTTATCTTTTTAGATCCTCCATATTTGCCAATTTCAGAATATTCAGATTTTAAAAGATATACAAAAGAACAATTTTATGAAGAAGATCATGTAGAATTGGCGGCAGAGGTTAAAAGACTGCAGGAGTTAGGTTGTCATGTAATATTGACAAATTCAAACCATCCATTGGTTCATGAGCTATATGCAGATTATAAGATTGAAGTTATTCAAACTAAAAGGTATATTTCTTGTAATGGAAATAAAAGAAAAGGTGAGGATATTATAGTAAATATTCTGCCAAAACAGAAAACTATGTTAAAAATAGTTCCGAAACCTTTGCCTGAGCAGGTAATGAAATATCCAGCAACTAGGTATATGGGTTCTAAAAGTAAATTATTGCCTCAAATTTGGGCTGTTGCCTCACAATTTGATTTTGATTCAGTAGTGGATCTGTTTTCAGGCTCAGGCATTGTGGGATACATGTTTAAAGCTCAGGGAAAAACTGTAATTAGTAATGACTATATGGCAATGTCGGCAACCTTTACTAAGGCAATGGTGGAAAATAATAGCATTGTATTGCCGTTGGAGGAAGCAAAAAAATTATTGATTGAAAAAAAAGAGTCTGACCATTTTGTAGAAGAGACGTTTCAAGGGTTATATTACAAAGATGAAGAAAATAGACTAATAGATATTTTACGAACTAATATTGCTTCTATTAGAGATCAATATAAGAAAGCAATTGCAATGACGGCGTTGATCAGAGCTTGTACAAAGAAAAGACCAAGAGGGATTTTTACATATACCGGAGATCGGTATAATGATGGAAGAAAAGATTTACAAAAATCTTTAGAACAGCAATTTTTGGAAGCAGTGGAAAGTATCAATGATGCAATTTTTGATAATGGTTGTGAAAATAAATCTAAGCATGGTGATGCAATGGAAGTAAAAATTAAGCATCCAGATTTAGTATATATTGATCCGCCGTATTATTCGCCATTGTCAGATAATGAATATGTACGTAGATATCATTTTGTTGAAGGCTTGGCACGAGATTGGAAAGGTGTGGAAATACAAGAAAATACAGTAACAAAGAAATTTAAGTCATATCCGACACCATTTTCAACTAGAAAAGGTGCTGCAGATGCATTCGATAAGTTGTTTAAAAAGTTTTCTGACAGTATTTTGATTGTATCTTATTCTTCTAATAGTCAACCAACACAAGATGAAATGGTTGCACTTATGTCTAAATACAAAGAACATGTTGAAGTAGTTCCAATAGATTATACATATTCTTTTGGAAATCAAAAACATGCTAAAACAAATCGAAATAAGGTACAGGAATATTTATTTGTTGGATTTAACGGAGAAGATGTATGGAAGAAAAAATAGATATTTGGTTAGTAGGAAATACTGGATTACGAAATCCAAATAGAATACAGGAAGGCTTTAAAGCATTTGCAAATTCACCGTATGTGGGAAAACTTCGTGGGAAAGAGAATGAAATAGGTTTTATGAATTTCCTTAATGACCAAGGAATTATCCAAAATGAAGCAGGCAAAGATACATCTGGTAGTCATGCTCGGAAATGGCGTTTGATGTTTTCGAAAAATGGTTTTATCTATCCACAAGTAAAGAAGAAAGATGGAAATCAAGACAAACTGGGTCAGTTAGATGATATAACACCATTTGGACGAATTTTTTTAAAGGCAGATACGTATCCTGCAGTGCAGGAATGTTATTTAAGGGCATTAAGTGTTGAACAGTTTGCTATGCCAGATGGGAATTCTTATTTTTCTCCATTGAGGTGGATACTGGCGATTATGTTGGAGTTAGAAAAAAGAACGGGAAGTTCCGAGATCACCAGAATAGAATTTGCATTATGGGGGCATACGACAAATCCAAGTTATTCAATTGAAAAAGTCGTGGATAATATTTTGGATCTGCGTATTCGTAGAAAACAAGCACCGTCAAAACGTAATTTTGACAAGAAGGAAGTTGCAGAACGTGGAAAACACTATGATAAGAAAGCAGATAATTTTCTTGATTATAGTGACATGAACATGCGATACTTACGTATTTCTGGAGTGCTACAACGAAAAGGTAGAGGAATGATCATTGTCCCAGCCAAGCATATTTTGGCTGAAAAATTGGCAAAATCAACATCCAATGAAGAATCGATAATGATTCAATATAAGAGATTGTGTGAAGGTGCGGAATTACCAACGGACAATTTGGATACTGCTAAAGCTTTATTGGATGATTTAATGAAGCAGATGAAGGGAAGACATATTCTGTTTGATATAAGTGATCTACCGTTAAATACTGCAACAGAAATTAATATTGCTAGAAAACGTTTAGAAAATCTTTTATCTCAGACAGATGAAATCCAGTATGCGAAAGAACAATGTAATCAATGGCAAGAAATAGCAGACTATATGGAGCTATTGATTAAAGGTGGGGGAAAGCGTACATACGATGATGATAATGTTATTGAAGTGCCAAAAGATGAGACCCCGGCATATTTGGAGTGGATTTTATGGCGAGCCTCTTTAGCTATTGATCACATGGTCAATAAACCTTATGAGGTAAGGGGATTTAAACTGGATTCAGATTTTCTTCCAGTATCTGCTGCAGGTGGTGGAAAGGGTGATCTATACTGTGAATTTAATGATTTTACAATCTTAACGGAAGTCACGATGTCTACGTCATCACGCCAAGAAGCAATGGAGGGTGAGCCTGTAAGAAGGCATGTGTCAGACGCTGTCTTAAAATATGATAAGCCAGTATATGGAATGTTTATTGCTGTGAAAATAGATACAAATACTGCAGAAACATTCAGACATGGAATTTGGTACGCACGAGGAGATTTAAAGCAGAGATTGGACATTGTTCCACTAACATTAGCCCAGTACCGGGAATATTTTATGGCAATGTTTAGAACAGGTCATGCTAATCCAGAAAAACTACGAGAATTGATTTTGCTATGTGAAACCAGAAGAGATATTTTGAATGCACCGGGATGGAAGACGTATATAGGGAATGCAGTTGATGAAAAAATAAAAAGAATGGAAAAAGGGCCATGTAAGTAAAAGTAAAAAATTACCAATAGTGCCACCAGGGGTTAATATAAATTATCCGGGATATGGTAAAGGGCAAGTAATAGCAATTGATGTACATTTTTCAAAATCCAAAGCAAAGAGTATGAGATTTCCGTATTTAAATGGGATATCAGATGATCTTAATTTATGTAATAACGGAAAAATGATATTGCATGAAAGATTTGGAGAAGGTGAGATTTGTTCATATATTGTTGCTTTTAAAAATAGTATTATATCGCTAAGTTATCCAAAAGCATTTAATGATGCAAATGTAACGGTATTATAGACGGCAGAAATGATGATAAGAAGGGGAAAATAATGAATTTCAAACCAGATGAAAAAAATATTAGAAGTTTGTTGAAGTCTAGTTGTCAATTTATTATTCCGAGATTTCAACGAGAATATTCATGGGATAAGAAAAATTACCAAGAGTTTTTCGAAGACATGATAAATAATCTTGTTGTTGATGAGGGGAATATAAAAGATGACCAATATTTTTTGGGAACAATGCTTTTTGTAGGAAATTTTACAGAAAAGCCAGATAAGCCTATAGAAGTAGTTGATGGTCAACAAAGATTAACAACTATAACCATTTTGTTTTCTGTTCTTTCGGATCGATTTAGAGAATTGGGAGAAGATACATTAAGTAAGCAATTGTTCAATTATATAATGACAACAGATGACGATGGAAATGAAGTACGTGTGTTACAAAGCAAAAGCAGTTATCCATATTTTGTCTATTATATACAGGATAGAGAAAAAACTATAAATACGTCACCAAATACGGAAGAAGAAAATTGTATAAAAGAAACATATGAATATTTTTTACAGCAAACATCAGAAAATGCATTAAAGAAACTTCTAAAGAAGCGAATGGGAGATGATACAGTTCAAACATTTTCACACATTGAAATTTTGAAGGCCCTACGTGATCAGGTGTTGGGATGCACCTTTATATCTATTGCAGCAGCAGACAAAGATCAAGCAAACAAAATATTTGCCATATTGAATGCGAAGGGAAAAAGATTAGCATATATTGATTTGATAAAAAATAAAATATTTGAGGAACTGAAAGACGGTGTTGATGGGACGTTTGCAGAGGAGAGCTGGAATGAGATAAAGAAATTATTGAAATCAACGCGACATTTTCCAGCATGTTCCCATTATTTTCCAAAAGCCGGTGAAGCCCGATTCCATGGGCGTTCCCGGCTTTTCGCCTTTCGGTGACGTTCACATGTCTTTCCGTATTCCGCCGCGTCTCGATGCCCGTGAGTAGTAAAACGAGTAGTAAAACGCGTTCTTGCTACGCCGCGACGCGTCGCATCTCCTCCGCAGCCGTGCAGCCGTCCATGTGGGCGTAGTACCCGAGCGTCATCTTGATGTCCTTATGGCCCATGATGTATTGCAGCGCCTTCGGGTTCATCCCGGCCTTCGCCATCTCCGTGCAGAACGTGTGACGCAGCGTATGCGGTGTCATGCCATCGGGAAGCTCCATCTTTCCCTTCTTCGCGTACTTGCCTCTCAGCCCCCTGAACACCCGGTCGTAATCGCCGCCGACCCTCGGCAGCCCGTCCCTGTTGAGGAAGATGAAGCCCGTTCGCCCATCGACGTTCAGGGGCTTCGCCTTCGGCCTCGATGCCATGACATGCTCGAACGCGGCCATCACCTCGTCGGTCATGTAGATGTAGCGCCTGCCGCTCTCCGTCTTAGGCTCATCGACCCGGTATCCCCCGCCGACCGCGCGAGCGAGCTGGTGGTCCACGAAAATCACCCTGTTCGTCAGGTCGATGTCCGCCTCGGTCAGCCCGCACATCTCCGATATGCGCAGCCCAGTCCCGAGGAGGATGACCACCTCGTCGATGTACCTGTGATAGACGGCGTCCGACCGCATGAAACCGAGCAGCGCGTCCACCTGCTCCCGGCTCAGCGGCTCCCTCTCCGTCACGTCCCTCTTGATGACGGTCGCGAGCTTGAAATCGAACGGGTTCTTGCGTATGCAGTCATCGGCTATCGCCAAGTAGAACGCCGCCTTGAGCGACCGCTTGTGGTTGGAGATGGTGGAGTAGGCGAAGCCCTTGGACTTCATGCGCTGCGCCCATTCCTTCGCGTCTGACGGCTTCACGCCGCCTATCTCCCGCGAGCCTATCGCATCCTCGAAGAGCAATCGCTTGAGCTGCGCCCTCGACCTCTCCGTCCCCTCGCGCACGTCGAGGCGGCATCTCGTGAACTTCGCGTAGAGCTGGCTGACCGTCATCTTCTTGCCGATGGGGTCTATCCCGTCCTCAAGGTCACGCCGAACCTCCTTCTCCCTTTCGCGCAGCGGCCTGCACGGCCTCTTGCCCGCTGGGAGCCTGTCGGTCTCCACCAGCCGCCATGAGTAGATGAACTTCGGCTTTTTGTCCCTGTCGAGGTACTTGAATACGTAGAGGCCGTTGGACCTCTGGCTCTCGCCGGTGTTCAGTACCCTATTCCTGTTGTCCCGTCTTTTCTGTGACATCCATATATCGCTCCTTCCATATGGAAAGAGCCTTGGTATGCTACTTCTAGTATAGCATATCCAAGGCTCTTTTTCATCCTCTAAATCACGTCAGTCGAGTCGATGAAACTCTCGAACTTCTTCCTCTTAATCTGGACGCGGTTGCCGTTCATTATCAACCAGTTAGGAGCTGGCTTCTCATCAGCGAGCCTGCGCAGCTTCCCTTCGCCGATTCTGAAATACCGTGCCGCCTCCTCGATAGTCAGCGTGTACTTCTCCCAAATGGGAATATCCTTCACTGCCATGCAAATCACCTCCTTTCTGCTTTTCCTCATGTCGCCCATCCTTTGAATGTACCGATAGGGCCAATCGGACGCGGAGCCTTCGATTGGCTTGGTCGCCGTACATCGGAGGGGCAGGTGCCGTCAAGCCCGTGAGCCGCGTTCGCGGTGCGTCAGCAGGCTTTACGGGGTATCGCGCCCCTCTGATAATCGAATCACCCGAGCGAGCGTTAGACCTCGAACCGCAACATCGCGGCGAGCAGCTTTCCTTGGAGCTGCGTCTTTCGCAGGGTATCGACCCCGTACTCGACGCGCCCGGACTCATCGAGGAAGGCGTGCGTGCAGAGCTGGTCCATATAACCGTCGAAGTAGGCGAGGACCTTCTGCATGGCCTCGGAGTCGCCCGAGACCGCCGCGACCATGACCTCATAGCTCATCATCGCCAATCACCTCCTCTAAACGCGCCCTCAGCGCGAGGAGCGCCTTCGAGCGCCTGAATTGGACCGTGGAGCGAGGGCACCCCAGCTCCTCGGCGATGCGCCTGTCCGTCCACTCCGCGAAGTAGTAGAGCAGGACGATGGCTTGGTCGCCTTTGGAGAGGCCATGGATGGCCTCGGCGAGAACGGTATCCATCACCACGACCTCCCGACCGACCACCTCGAACACGACCTCCTCCGATATGAGGTCATCGGGTGAGGCCAGCCTGTTCAGCTCGCTCTCGTGCATGTCGGAGAACACGGTCTCCCATCGCGCCTCACGCGCCTGCTTGCGGATGATGTCCGTCCTCGCGTTGCGAAGCGTCCTTCTGCAATAGGCGCAGAACATCTTGACTACCGCCAGTTTCTCTTCTTCTGAAATCATCGTGATTCCTCCTTTCCACAAGGAACACGATACGCCTCCCGCGTTTTGCCGGGAAAAGGGCCATCGCGGGGAGAAACATGGGGAAATCGCCGAGAGCCGGGAAGAAGCGCCCCGCGCCGGATTTCCCATCCGGCATTGGCAACCCCCTCCCCCTCCATCGTGTACGGGATGTGGGGCACCGGTCTTGGTGTGCTGATATAATGCGGAGAATGGGGCGTCCGCCCCTCGATGCGTCCGCGAGTAGAAAGGAAGAGGACCATGGCGCAAGATTTTGGAGACGACATCGGCGAGATGCTGTTCACAGGATTCAAACGCTCCTTAGAACGCGCGATTTACGACTTCTGGCGCGATTCACGCAACAACAATAGGGATGAGGAGTGGTATAGGAATAAGTTTATGAAGGAGGGCATGAGCGAGGAAGATGCAGAAGCCGCCGCCAAAGACATGGCGGCTCGCAAGCAGGCCTGTGTCCCCTTCGGCGATAAAAACGATGCCGCTTACTTCGCGAAAGTTTGTCAAGAGAACGGCATTCTCGTCTCTGCCCTCACGGATTCCGATGGAAAGGGCTATGTCCGGTTCGCCAAGGACGACGGCGAGCTTGTCGGCAGTTGCATAGGTCGATATGCAGAAGTGTCAACCCTGCTCAAATGTAAGGAAATTAACGACAGATTCGAGAACGCCCCTTCCGTGACGAAGGAAAAATTCAATACCTTAAAGGAAATCAACGACCTCCCAACCTTGCCCACCTTTGATGACTCGAAAGACGTCACGCTCTTTCCCGTTCAAGTCGAACGTGACGGTAGGAACGAACTGTGGACGTTCGCCGAGCAAGACACGAAAGGCTTCGACATCGACGCGCAGGTGAATGTATCAAGTCAGAGCCTTGAACTCATGAAAAAGATGGTTGGTAAGGAGTTGTCAGGCGTCACCATCCGCTCCGTCGGGGAACCGTACCATGTCAAGGCGATGAAGGTTCATGAAGATGCCGCCAAAGAGCAATCCGCCAAGGAAAAATCCGTCATGGGTCGCGACGGGCGGCAAGGCCATGACCTCGCCAACGACCCGTACAACCACACCACCCTCATTCGAGACAAGGTGCTCGCAGCACGTGAGCAGTGCCGCGACTTGGAGGATTTCAAGGCGATACTCGCCGAAAACGGCATAGGTACCCGCCTCAATGATGACGGAGAGTTGCAGTTCTATGAGGGCCGTCAAGGCAAGGACGGCGAAATGCTCAAGTTCGATAAGGACATGGACTGGCCCGTCAATGCAAAGACCCTCGCGGGTGAGAAGTACCAGTGCGATGCCACCCTCGATTGGTTCGAGAAGAACACTCCCAAGGAGCCGAGTGGCATAGACTCGCTCAACCACGCTCATTCGCCCATCCCACCGCAGAAGGACCTGAACCTCATCTGCAACTCCGTGCGCAGCGACCTTGAGGAGCGCGGTATCCAGACACTTGACCGCGCGGACGGCAAGATGGGGTTCGTCGTTGACCAGAAGTACAAGCAAGATGTCATCAAGGCAGTGGAGGCGCGATTCCCCGGTCTCACGCCGGAGGAACTGGGTATCGAGTTCGATAATGGGCGCAACGACCCGCCGAACCCGCCAACTCCCCCGGCAATCGACGGCTCCCTCGACACGGACGGCAGGACCCCCTCGCTCGACCAGAACATCAAATCGCATGATGGCATGGATACCGACACCAAGACGTTGAAGCTGGAACGCGAGCAAAACGGCACTGACATTTCCCCATCCATGGCGCGGGGCCAATCCGACCGGAGCCGGGAGAGCTACAACCTCAAATCCAAGGCGGATGAGAATCGCGCCGCGAGCAAGCAGCTCTCGCAGACCAACGACTCCCCCGACCGCGACATCTCCGACAAGTTCCAGCAAGAGCGCTAGAAGGGAGCCTGATATGACCCACATGAACGAGTATCTGCCGGAGCGCCTTGCGGCGAACCCCTTGCAGGCCATGGAGTCCGACAGCGACATCGAGGCCATCGCCGATGCGGTGATAAGCGCCAGCGTTCTGCGCGATGAGTGCGACGGGGACGCGGCTTTCAAGAACAGCGCGAGGCAGCTCCTCTACGCCTGCCTCGGCTACCTGCGCGATTGGTGCTCATATGAGCAGCGGACGGTCGGAAACCTCAAGGCGCTCCTCGACGCGGCGCATCCCTCCGCACCGGGTTCAGCCGCCACCGACCTCGGGGACCTGTTCTACGAGATAGAGTCGGGCTGCAAGCGCGTCATCAGCGCGGACGGCATCACCATGAGTTGGGAGCCGACGGCACTTGAGCGCAACGACGGCACCTGCCCCCGCGACACCAACGGCATCCGCCCCGAGGACGATTTCTGCCTCGCGTGCTACAAGCGCTTCGCGCAGGGCACCGCGCCGACCACCCGAGCCTCCATCGCTGTCTCGCTCTCCAGCGCCCTGCCGGGACGCGAGGGTTAGGAAGGAGGGTCGCTTATGGCTCAAAGCAAGGGAAACCCTGAAATCAACAAGAAGGTCGCGACCTCGGCTTTGGTGACGCTGTTGGTCTCCGTCGTAGGTTTCTATCTTGGCAATCGTTATTGGGAGGCGGTGGCGTCCCTCGGCGGGCAGTTCTTCGAGCACTGGGGAGATGGTTTCGCCCTCATGTGGCCCCTCATCGCCGAGAACCCGGCGCACATCGACATGTCACCCAACGCCATGCTGGCGGGCCTGACCATGTGCGTCCTCGTCTGGCTCTTCTGGCTGCGCTACGTCGCCTTCGTGGGCAACTTCCGCGCCGGTGAGGAGAGCGGTTCGGCACGCTGGGGCACGCTCAAGGAGGGCAAGCAGTTCCGCGACCTCACCACGGAGGACAACAACCTCATCTTCACGCAGAACTTCGGCCTCGCCCTGCACCGCCCCAAGTTCAACCCCGAACTGGACCGCAACCTGAACGTGCTAGTCGTGGGCGGCTCTGGCTCCGGCAAGACGTTCAACTACGTCACTCCGAACATCTGCCAGCTCAACACGAGCTACTTCATCACTGACCCCAAGGGCACGCTCCTCAAGGACGCTGGGTTCCTGTTCACGGACAACGGGTACAAGGTGAAGTCCTTCAACACCATCAACCTCGATGAGTCGATGCACTACAACCCGCTCAAGTATGTGAAGACGGACACCGACATCCTGTCGTTCGTCAACTGCTACATCATGAACACCAACGGCGACGGAAAGGCGGGTGACCCCTTCTGGGAGAACTCCGAGAAGATGCTGTACACCTCCCTCATCGCCCTCTTGCGCGACTGGTTCCCGCCGGAGGACTACAACCTTTCGAGCCTGCTGACGCTGCTCTCCATGGCCGAGGCCCGCGAGAACGATGAGAACTTCAAGTCCCCGCTCGACCTGCTCTTCCTCCAAATCGAGGAGGGCAAGCGCTACATCCCGAACGAGGGCGGCGCTCCCGCGCCGTCGATGGGAATCTCCGGCCTCTCCCGCAACTTCGGGACGGGCAACGCGACCGGAGACTCGGACTGGTCGTGGGAGCCGACCAACCTCAAGCGCAACTCCGATGGCGTGCGTCCCGCCGACTGCGGCGGTCTTTCGCCCGATGAGGACTTCGCGCTGATGAACTACAAGAACTTCAAGGTCGCGGCGGGCAAGACCCTCAAGTCCATCATCATCTCCTGCAACGTGCGCTTGGCCCCTATCGCCACCGCCGGTGTGCGCAGCCTTCTCGAATACGATGAGATGGAGCTTGACACGCTGGGCGACCCGGACGCGAAGGTGGCGGTCTTCGGCATCCTCTCGGATACCGACAAGACGCTCTCCTTCCTGTTCGCCATCATGATGTGGCAGTGCATCGACCAGCTCTGCCGCAAAGCACTCACCGACTACGGCGGCAAGCTGCCGACTCCCGTCCACTTCATCTTCGACGAGTTCGCGAACATCGGGACCATCCCGCAGATTGAGGAGACCATCGCCGTCACGCGCTCCCGCAACATCGGCATCACCATCATCCTGCAATCCATGTCCCAGCTCGAATCGAAGTACGACAAGAAGGCGCAGACCATCGTGGACTGCTGCGACTCCACCCTGTTCCTCGGCGGCAAGTCGAACTCCACCAACAAGGAAATCGCGGAGATGATTGGCAAGCAGACCATCAACCAGATGACCTACGGTGAGAGTACAGGGCAGTCAGGCTCGGCATCTAAGAACTTGCAGATACAGGGTCGCGACCTCATCGACGCGGCGGAAATCGGCAAGATGAGCCGCAGGAAGGCCATCCTGCTCATCGCGGGCACCAACCCGCTCATGGACGACAAGTTCGACCCGCACACCCACAAGCGCTACTGCT
>OBJQ01001315.1_pt1 | contig 13318 bp, 9 predicted proteins | sample 1519921 | NCBI WGS metagenome assembly OBJQ01 (sample SAMN04209244, study PRJEB22552) | human gut metagenome | biome: gut; material: feces | host: Homo sapiens | place: USA: Oklahoma
TTCCAGTGTAATTTATTAGGGGAATCGTTTGGCGGTAAAAAAGAGATACAGGAGATGCAGGAGATGCGGCATACGGATTTATTGCTCGGCGGGGGATCCGGATTTCTGAGTAAAACGGTGATATACGCACTGGCACCTGATGTCCAAAGCGGACTGGATGTAGTGAAACGACTGATGGCGGAACAATTTAAGCGGGGACATCACGATCAGGGAGAGCATATCTCTCCTCATACTTTGAAATTGGCGAAGCGGGGGAATTCTTATCAAGTCATGGGAATGTGTAAATTAGAAATGGAAGAAGAATTATGCTGACCTTGGCAGAAACGGAACTGCATCTGCCGGAGGGAATCCTGCTCAATCAATCTTTCGGCTCCGTTTTCCACGGCGCGTTAATCAGTGAGTTGGATAGAGAATGGGCGGCAAAGATGCATGAACAGCGGGTTCGCCCGTACAGCCAATATCTTTTGGTGAAAGAGGGGAAGCCTTACTGGCGGCTGGCGGTGCTGACAGAAGAGGCTTTTGAACATATACTCCGGCCGATAATGCGGAAAGACTCTCTTTGTTTGGAGCAAAAAGGCTATGAAGTAGGATTGGACGATTTTCATATGGTGAAACAGGATTCTTTTCAAGGACTGGAAGAGCGGTTCTGGACGGGGACGGACAAGGTACATCATATTGACTTGGAGTTTCTGACATCCGCCTCATTTAAGAAAAATGGGGAGTACATGATATTTCCCGAGCTGCCGCTTGTATTGAATAGTTTGATTCGGAAATGGAACGCTTACTCCGACAGCATGGTACTGGGAGAAGAACGGCTGGGGGATAAACTGGCGGAATCTATGTGTATCACGGATTACCGGCTGCATACCCATCCTTTCTCCGTGGAAGGGAGGCGCATACGGGCATTCCGGGGAAATATACGGCTTGGTCTTTTTAAAGATGATATAACACGCCGTATGGCGTCTATGCTTGCTGCTTTTGCTGATTATGCGGGGATAGGTATAAAGACGGCTATGGGGATGGGCGCAGTGGAGTCAGATATTTCCTATTATCAGAAAAAGGAGCGGTTATGAAAATTTTATTTACACCAGCGGGAGATACGGATCCCGTCAGAGGATATCATGATGGAGGGATGCTGCATATTCTCCGTCATTATGCGCCGGTAGGCCGTGTCTTTGTATTTCTTACGAAAGAAATGGAAGATAAGGAAGCAGAGAGCGGATGTTATACAAAGGGTATACAAAAAGTAGCGCCCCAATGTAAGATCGAATTCATCAGGAGCGGAATTACGGAGCCCCATATATATGAAAGATTGACAGTTCTACAGGATGTGTTTCGGGAAAAATATGGACAGTATCCGGATGAGGAATGGCTGCTGAATTTGAGCTCCGGCACGCCGCAGATGAAATCGGTCATGTCTCTTATCGGTCTGGATTATCCGCAGGTGAAAGCGATTCAGGTTTTCAGTCCGGAAAAAGGATCAAACAATAAAAGTCATCCGGAAGAAACACCGGGACTGGTGGAAATGCTGGATTGTAATGATGATAATGATCCTGCTGCCCCCAATCGCTGCAAGGAGGCGAAACTTTCTCTGCTCAAAAAACACAGTGTGAAATGGCAAATTATATCTCTGGTGGAAAATTATGAGTATGAAGGCGCGCTGCAGCTTTTGAGACAGAATCGGCATCTGTTTTCTGATATATCGGAAAAGCTTTTGCGTCACGCGGTTTGCAGAAGGAATTTGATGTGGAAGGATGCCAACAAAATCATTTCATCTTATAAAGGAAGTCCATTGATCAGCAAGGCAGGAGATTTTGAAGAGTTTTTCCGTGTCATGGAACTTAGGCAAAGGAAAAAGCAGCTGTATGAATTTATTGTAAAAACAACACCAATTTGTACGAAGTTAGCGACAGATTACGCGATATCTTTGGAGCAGAGAACGTTATTTGACTTAAACGCATGTAGTGAGATTCGCCGAGATGAAGACGGGGATGTCAGGTATGTATTAAAAAGAGAAAAAATAGGACGATATAATAATACGTTGTTGGAGCATTTGAATCATAAATATAAACGCTCTGGCGGATTTAAGGACAGTGATTTATCTATTTCAAATATGGAATGTATTTGTGGATGGATCATTGATTTTGGAATATCTTCAAATGAGCGAGATATTGAAATTAAGAAAATATTTGCCCGTTTAAGCATTGTATCAGAGAATATAAGAAATAAAGTGGCGCATAAAATAGTCATGAACTTGACGGAAAATATTATAAGGGAGTGGTCAAAGGGCAAAGAAAGAAGCGGAATTGCTGATGCAGGATTAGATTCTCGGGATATATTAAATTATTTACATCGGGCATCGGATTTGATTCGCAATCAAAAGTTCCAATGGGATTATGGTGAATTAAATAATTCCATCATAGATAGTTTATAGAAAGAAGGTTATCGGACGTGAGCTGGATCTATGTGACAGAACCCGGAGCCAAGCTGGCGAAGAAAGGCGGCCGGTATGTGATCAGTCGTGAGAATGAAACGATCTGCGAAGTACCGTCTGCCGTGGTAGAAGGTGTCACATTGTTTGACTCTATCCAGATATCATCATCCGTCATTGTAGATTTTTTGGAAAGAAATATTCCTCTGACATGGCTGTCTTCCACCGGACGCTTTTTCGGTCGGCTGGAATCCACGGATCATCAGAATGTATTGCGCCAGAAAGAACAGTTTGACGCGTTGGCAGATAAGGACTTCTGCCTTGCGCTTGCGAAAAGAGTTGTGTTTGGGAAAGTATATAATCAAAGAACTATATTGCGGAATTATAACCGCCGTGCCGAGGATCCATTTATTGAAAAAGTAAGAAGTGACATACGGATATTAGCAGATAAGCTGCATATGGCTCATTCCGTCGAAGAAATCATGGGATATGAAGGGATGATGGCACGAATCTATTTTCAGGCGATAGGGCATATCCTTCCTGAAGAATTCCGGTTTGAAAAGCGTACGAAGCGTCCTCCCCGGGATTATTTCAATTCCCTTCTTAGTTTCGGGTATACCCTCCTTATGTATGATTTTTACAGTGCAATCGTAAACTGCGGCCTTCATATAAAAAAAGAATCCCCGAATGAGGGGACGGAAACCCCAAAGTCCCCACAGCTACTATCGTCCACCACGACTTCTAAATAAAAAAAGAATCCCCGAATGAGGGGACGGAAACCTCAACGCTCATATCATGGTAATCAGGATATTCCCTTGCAAATAAAAAAAGAATCCCCGAATGAGGGGACGGAAACTTTTTATAAAATACTTTTTGATATTTAGATGTTGTCCTAGAATAAAAAAAGAATCCCCGAATGAGGGGACGGAAACGAATGTTTCCAATCGATAGAGATACTTTAGAAACCTAATAAAAAAAGAATCCCCGAATGAGGGGACGGAAACTTTCCAAATGCCGATGTAGTTTCGATAAAGTCCCAATCTATAAAAAAAGAATCCCCGAATGAGGGGACGGAAACACCCGTTTCCTTATTTAGTTTTCAAAGAACACCAGCAGATTATAAAAAAAGAATCCCCGAATGAGGGGACGGAAACATATGTGTACATGTATTTTACAGAAAAGGAGATATTGACATAAAAAAAGAATCCCCGAATGAGGGGACGGAAACCGTCGTGAATAAATCCACCTAATGTGCCAGCTTCTACCGATAAAAAAAGAATCCCCGAATGAGGGGACGGAAACTTTCAACCAGTTCAAATTTAGGCATAATAATACCTACCTATAAAAAAAGAATCCCCGAATGAGGGGACGGAAACCCCGTTAAACATCAGGGCAGCTGCATTTATCAGGCGTTTCATAAAAAAAGAATCCCCGAATGAGGGGACGGAAACAACACCCCGTTTAATTATGACGAGATGGACAATTGTTTTATAAAAAAAGAATCCCCGAATGAGGGGACGGAAACCTATTCAGTTTTCAAGGAACACCAGCAGGTTTTCTGCTATAAAAAAAGAATCCCCGAATGAGGGGACGGAAACTATGGAGCTAATTTTCATCTTTCATCTCCCCCTCTCACTAATAAAAAAAGAATCCCCGAATGAGGGGACGGAAACCCATCTAATGCGGTGACAACAAACTCGCTACCTTTTTTAACATAAAAAAAGAATCCCCGAATGAGGGGACGGAAACTTACAGATTTTACATTTTCTTTATTCTGGATGAAGCAATCGAATAAAAAAAGAATCCCCGAATGAGGGGACGGAAACACGCAAGTATCTCCGCCTAAATAGGAAAAGGCGTTATCGCCATAAAAAAAGAATCCCCGAATGAGGGGACGGAAACTGCTATTTTCGGCATAAGGGACAAGTTCCAGTATCCCCAATAAAAAAAGAATCCCCGAATGAGGGGACGGAAACGCAGGCCAGCCGCTTACCTTTCGTATATGACTTCGGAATTATAAAAAAAGAATCCCCGAATGAGGGGACGGAAACAAAAAAGCAAACCGCCTTTTCCAGTTTGCTGCTGTTAATAAAAAAAGAATCCCCGAATGAGGGGACGGAAACCACTGGACTTAACCGTCCAGTGATTAATAACGAGGACATCATAAAAAAAGAATCCCCGAATGAGGGGACGGAAACTACATTCCACTCTGTCGTTATTTACCTTGACAAGGTATTTATAAAAAAAGAATCCCCGAATGAGGGGACGGAAACAACCAGTTTGAATTTCGGTAACATAAAATTACCTTCCTTATAAAAAAAGAATCCCCGAATGAGGGGACGGAAACCCCTTTTCCAGCGTGACTACTTTAGTACCGCCCTGATACGGTATAAAAAAAGAATCCCCGAATGAGGGGACGGAAACCGTCGATTTCATTCTGTCTAAAAGCAGTTTTCCCGGATAGAATAAAAAAAGAATCCCCGAATGAGGGGACGGAAACGAATGTTTTGGTGTTCTTCCAGTGATACTCCATCAATATAAAAAAAGAATCCCCGAATGAGGGGACGGAAACTCTTCTGCCATTAACCCCAGTCCTCCTCACCACAACTCATAAAAAAAGAATCCCCGAATGAGGGGACGGAAACTCAGATTGTTTTCCTCGTTATTATTTTAAATATTATGCCAATAAAAAAAGAATCCCCGAATGAGGGGACGGAAACAATTCATCTCTTGATATAAACCTCCTTGCACTGTCTTCCGATAAAAAAAGAATCCCCGAATGAGGGGACGGAAACTGTCATAATCATTGGACAAGATTGATAGGCTCTTGATAATAAAATAAAAAAAGAATCCCCGAATGAGGGGACGGAAACCTCATCATAATTAAACGGGATGTTCTTTCTATACACACCATAAAAAAAGAATCCCCGAATGAGGGGACGGAAACCCGAACGGCAGAAAGTTGCAAGCTACTCCGCCTACGTGGAATAAAAAAAGAATCCCCGAATGAGGGGACGGAAACGTACTTCGCCCACTTGGGCTTCTTCGGAATACATCCTGATAAAAAAAGAATCCCCGAATAAGGGGACGGAAACGCTTTGTTTTCCTCCGAATAATGCTGAACACATTTAAGTACATAAAAAAAGAATCCCCGAATAAGGGGACGGAAACTCATTTTTTCTCACAACATCCATATCGAGCGTGACAGATCCTAATAAAAAAAGAATCCCCGAATGAGGGGACGGAAAAAACGATGATGGAGTAACTTCAATGTTTCAGTATGCAGATTGCATTTGACTATTGCATTTCTTTTTACTTACAATAATAAAAAAGGAAGAGAGTGGTAAATAGAGAGGCGCTATGGGAAATACAGCTTTCGGACGGATGGGTGAGGATCGGGCTTGTTTGTACCTGGAGGAGAAGGGAATGACTTTGGTCACCCGGAATTTCAGGTGTAAACATGGGGAAATCGATCTCATCATGAAGGACGGAAACGTTTTTGTATTTATCGAGGTGAAGACCCGGCGGAGCCGTTTATATGGGGAACCGATTGAAGCGGTGACTGTGTATAAGCAGCGGCATATCCGTTATACGGCGGAGGTATTTCTTTTAGCGCGTCATTTGCATGATGTCCGGATCCGTTTTGATGTGGTGGAAGTCATGATGGAGCCGGGGCGTGCGGTGCGGTTGCGTCATACGAGGAATGCGTTCTGAGAGAGGGAGATGCCATGTTTGCGCAGGTATTTGGGACATGTACGTTTGGGTTGAATGGTCATGTGATTACTGTGGAGGTGGATATCAGCCGTGCGTCACCGGCTTTTGATATTGTTGGGCTGCCTGCAGTTTCCGTGAAGGAGTCGAAGGAGCGTGTCCAGTCGGCGATACGGAATTCCGGATATTTTTTTCCTATCGAAAAGGTAACGGTGAATTTGGCGCCTGCGGATTTGAAGAAGGACGGTTCCTGTCTTGATCTGCCGATTGCCATGGGGGTACTGGCGGCAAGCGGGGTGATTCCGAAAGAGGCTCTTGCATCGGTGATGTTCATCGGGGAGCTTTCTTTGCAGGGGGAAATACGTTCGGTGCCCGGTGTGCTTTCCATGGTTCTTGCCGGCCGGGAAGCGGGGATTTCCACCTTTTTCATGAGCCCTGCGGTTGCCGGAGAGGCTCTTCTTTGTGAAAATGTGACTGTATACGCGCCAAAGACACTTGGCGAACTGGTGGAGTATCTTTTGGGCCATAGACCGATGGCTCCTGCCAAGCGGCGGGAAGCGGCGGAATCTAAGCTGAGTGATGTGGATTTTGCCGAGGTGCAGGGGCAGATTATGGCAAAGCGCGCTATGGAAATAGCGGCGGCAGGTTCCCATAATGTCCTTATGACGGGACCGCCCGGATCGGGAAAGACGATGCTGGCACGCCGCATCACGACGATTCTTCCTCCAATGACGCGGGAGGAGGCTCTTGAGGTGACGAAGATTTATTCGGTGGCGGGACTGTTCAAGGCGGAGGATATTATCCGCGAGCGTCCATTCCGCAGTCCTCATCATACGATTTCCATGGCCGGGCTTATCGGCGGAGGTACGATTCCTCGTCCCGGCGAGGTGACGCTTGCCCATAACGGTGTTTTATTTTTAGATGAACTTCCTGAGTTTCCACGGGCGGTGCTGGAAGTTCTCCGGCAGCCGCTGGAGGATCGGGAGGTGCATATTTCAAGGGTAAATGCATCCTTTGTATATCCTTCCGATTTTGTGCTGATTGCCGCAATGAATCCTTGTCCCTGCGGATATCTTGGAGATCCTGACCATCCCTGTACCTGCAGTGATGGAGAAATACGGAGTTACGGCAGAAAGATTTCCGGCCCTCTTTTGGACAGGATTGATTTGCATGTGTCGGTGATGCGTCCGAAGTATAGTGAACTCACAGCAACGATTAAAGGGGAATCTTCGGCACGGATTGCGGAACGTGTAGCGGCGGCGAGGGCGATGCAGTCGGAACGGTTGTCTAAATGGCATATGCAGAATAACGCCCAGATGGGGCACCGCCAGCTTCGGGAAACCTGCCGTTTGGACGCGGAGGGGTCGGAGCTGCTCCGTGAGGTTTTTGAAAAGCTCCATTTATCCGCGAGAAGTTATGACCGCATCATTAAAGTATCCCGTACGATTGCCGATTTGGCAGGTACGTCGGAGATTAAGCCCGAGCATGTGGCGGAAGCGCTCAGTTACAGAAATATGCTTCCCCGGAGGTCATGATGGATATATTCGCGGCGGCGCTCCCCGGTTGTCCAAGGCTGGGAGCCAAACATATGCGGGCTCTCATAGAGGCATTCGGAACGGCGGAAGATGTGTGGAAGGCTTCCGATAAGGAGATTGTGGAATCTCATTTGCTGAAAGGGAAGACGGAAGCGTCTTTTTTGGCGTACCGGAAAGAAACGGAGCCTGAAGAAATAGGGGAAAAGTTATACCGGCTGCAGATTCGCTGCGTGACATGGGAGGATGATTTGTATCCCCCGCTTTTACAGACGACGGCAAATCCTCCGGCTGTTTTATTTTATAAAGGAAATGATCCCGTTTTTGAGAAAACGGTGGCGATCGTAGGATCACGGAAAGCGACGCCTTATGGCGTGCAGACGGCAGAACGGATAGCCTGCGGTTTGGCTGAAAATGGAGTGACGGTGGTTTCCGGCGGCGCGCGGGGGATCGACAGCGCTGCGCATGAAGGGGCATTGCGCGGAGAAAGCCCGACGGTGGTGGCGCTTGCCTGCGGGCTGGATCATGTATATCCTCCGGAAAATAAAAATTTGTTCCAAAAAATCATTGATAATGGCGGTACGATTATTTCTGAATACCCGCCGGGTACGCCGCCTCTGGGGAGGCAGTTTCCCGCAAGGAACAGAATTATCGCGGGAATGAGCCGGGGGATTCTTGTGGTGGAAGCGGCAGAACGGAGCGGCGCTCTTATTACCTCTGACTTTGCTTTGGAAGAAGGACGGGATGTCTTTTCCGTTCCGGGAAATATTTGGCTCGATTTGAGCAGAGGAACCAATCATCTGATACGGAGCGGGGCGATTTGCTGTACGTCCTACGAGGATATCCTTTCTGAATACGGGTGGAACGAAAAGAGTATTTCTTCCAAGAAGGAATCTCCTGAACAGTTGACATTGGAAGAGGAAGTGGTGTATCGTTTCTGCTGTACAGGAGAAGAAGTGACGGCGGAGGATATTCTCCAGCAGTCAGGAATATCGGTGATGAAGATTACGATGCTCCTGCTCCGGCTTCAGCTTAAAGGGTTTATAAAGGAAACGGGATCCGGCCGGTTTATTACAACAGGACGCGGATAATATAAATGAGATATATGCTGTATTTCATGTAGTATAGGGAGGGTATTTTGGCTATACAGATTACGATCACCGTGAAGGATAAGAAGAAAAGGTCTTCTGCCGGGGAAAAACTTTTCACAAGGAAACCGAATGCCAAGGGGAAACACCTGATTATCGTGGAGTCTCCGGCAAAAGCGAAGACGATTGAGCGTATTTTGGGCTCCGATTATAAGGTGCTTGCATCTATGGGTCATTTACGTGATTTGCCGCAGCGTACGCTTGGTGTGGATGTGGCAAATGATTTCAAGCCGGAGTATGTTAATTCGGCGGAACGGGCCGATGTCATTGAAAATTTGCAGAAAGAAGCAAATAAGTCGAAAGATATTCTTCTGGCAACGGACCCTGATCGTGAAGGGGAAGCCATTTCCTGGCATTTGTCGAAACTTCTTGATGTGGATCCCCGGTCAAATGCGCGTATCGCCTTTCATGAAATCACGCCGCCGGCGATTAAAGAGGCGGTACTCCATCCCGAACCGATTGATTTAAACCGTGTAGATGCCCAGCAGGCACGCCGCGTGCTTGATCGTCTTGTGGGGTACAAGCTTTCACCGTGGCTGTGGAAGCAGATTTACCGCGGCCTTTCCGCGGGACGTGTACAATCGGTAGCGACACGTCTGATTTGTGAAAGGGAAGAAGAAATACGGGCGTTTAAGCCTGTGGAATACTGGACGGTGGAAGGGATTTACCGTACGGAGGAAAAGGAAAGTTTCAAGGCGAAACTGACGCAGGTTGACGGGAAGGAAGCAAAAATTAATAATGCAGAGGAAGCGGATCGGGTTGTCAGGGGGATTTTAAAACAACCGGCAGAAATCACTTCAGTCACAAAAACGAAAAAGCAGCGTAAGGCAAAACCGCCGTACACGACTTCCACGATGCAGCAGGATGCGGTCAACCGTCTTAATTTCGGCTCCAAAAAGACGATGGCTCTTGCCCAGATGCTTTATGAAGGGATCGAAATACCGGGTCACGGACATGTAGGACTGATTACATACATGCGTACTGACTCGACCCGTATTTCCGATGAAATGATCAGGCAGGTACGGCCGTACATTGAACGTGTTTACGGGAAAGACTATCTGCCGCCTAAACCGAATGTATATGCCAGGGGGAAGGATTCTCAAGATGCCCATGAAGCGATTCGTCCCACGAATCTGCAGTTTGCTCCGGATATGCTGGCGGCCGTTTTGTCCCGTGACCAGCTCCGGCTGTATACATTGATCTGGAACCGATTCCTTGCAAGCCAGATGGCGCCCCAGATTTCCCAGGCAACGAATGCAGTGCTCCAAAGCGGCATTTACACACTTCGCGCGACAGGGACGCAGATATTGTTTGATGGATTTACGGTACTCCGGACGGTAAAAGAAAAGAAGCAGGATAATGAAGAGCTTCCTCTTCTGCCGGCGCTCCATAAAGGACATACGGTACTCAATACAAAGGCGGAAGGAGAGCAGCATTTCACCGCGCCGCCGCCAAGATACACGGAAGCCAGCCTAATCAAGACGCTTGAGGAGAAGGGGATAGGCAGGCCGTCTACCTATGCGCCTATTTTGGATACCATCCAGAGGCGTAAGTATGTGGAAAAAGAGGGAAAACAGTTTGTTCCCACAGATATCGGGTTTAAAGTGACGGATCTTTTAAAGAAATATTTTGCCGGTATTGTCAGTGTGGATTTCACCGCGCAGCTGGAAACCTGGCTGGATAAAATTGCTGACGGCAAAGCGACGTATAAAAAGGTCATGAGCGGGTTCTGGGATGTTTTTGAGAAGGAACTGCAGAATGCCAACCTGGAGGCAGCAAAGGCGAAGGAAGAAAATCAGGAAGTATCCGATGTAATCTGCGAAAAATGCGGTGCCCATATGATTGTGAAGATGAGCCGTTACGGGAAATATCTCGCCTGCCCGAATTTTCCTTCTTGCAAAAATATCAAGCCTTATCATACGGGAGAAGAAAAGGAAGAGATTTCCGATGTGGATTGTGACAAGTGCGGCGCGAAGATGGTGTACCGCCAGGGGCCGTACGGCAGATATCTGAAGTGCCCGGAATGCGGGCAGAACAAAGCGATCGTTATTGATACGGGCATAGAGTGTCCGAAATGCCATGAGGGGCATTTGGTGAAGCGCCGCTCAAAGCGGGGACGTTATTTCTATGGCTGCAGCCGTTATCCGGCCTGCGATATGGCAGTCTGGGATGAGCCGGTTAATGAGTTCTGCTCTGTCTGCGGCGCGATCAAGGTAAAGAAGGTTCGGAAAAATAAAGAAGAGGAGATTATCTGTTCTAATCCCGAGTGCACAATGCATCCGAAAAAGAAAACTGTAGCGAAAACTTCGGCAGCAAAGAAAAAGACAACAACTGCAAAGAAGACGACTGCCGGGGCGGCGGGGAAAACAAAAACAGGAGCCGGTGATTGATGGAGAAGGTTACGGTAATCGGAGCCGGTTTAGCAGGAAGCGAGGCTGCCTGGCAGCTGGCGGAAATGGGGGTTCCCGTGAAGCTGTCGGAAATGCGTCCGGCAATCGGAACGCCTGCCCATCATACGGGATATTGTGCGGAACTGGTTTGCAGCAATTCTTTCCGTGCGGCGGCTCTTACCAATGCGGTAGGACTTCTGAAAGAAGAGATGCGCCGGCTCGGGTCGGTGATCATGGAATGTGCCGATGCCCACCGTGTCCCTGCAGGCGGTGCTCTGGCGGTGGACCGTAACGGATATGCGGCGGCAGTGACGGAAAAGATAAAAAGCCATCCGCGGATCACATTTGTGAATGAAGAAATCAGGGAAATACCGGAAGAAGGGATCGTGATTATTGCGACCGGGCCGCTGACGGACGGCGCTCTTGCGGACAGCATAGAAAAGTTCTGCGGCGGTGAAGGACTTCACTTCTATGATGCCGCAGCGCCCATCGTGATGAAAGAATCCCTTGATATGGACATCGTGTACCGGATGTCCCGCTACAATAAGGGAGAGGCGGCATACCTGAACTGCCCCATGAACGAAGAGGAATACAATGCATTTTATGAGGCGATCAGGACGGCGGAGACAGCGGAAGTCCACGGGTTTGAAGAAGGAAATGTCTTTGAAGGGTGTATGCCTGTGGAAGTGATGGCGCAGCGCGGTAAGGATACGATGCGTTTCGGGCCGATGAAACCGGTAGGACTTCCTGATCCGCGGACAGGGAAGGAACCGTATGCTGTTGTCCAGCTGCGTCAGGATAATGAAGAAGATACGATGTACAATATTGTCGGCTTCCAGACTCATCTGAAATGGGGCGAGCAGAAACGGGTTTTCGGCATGATTCCCGGACTTGCTGGTGCGGAGTTTGTCCGCTATGGCGTGATGCATCGGAATACCTATATCCATTCGCCCGATTTACTGGAAGCCACCATGGAAACGCGGGCACAGAAGGGACTCTTCTTTGCAGGGCAGATGACAGGCGTCGAAGGGTATGTGGAATCGGCGGCATCGGGAATCGTGGCGGCCTGTTCCGCAGCGGCGCGGGCAGCGGGAAAAGAACCGCGGGCATTCCCGAAAGAGACGGCAATTGGCGCGCTTTGCCACTATATTTCTCATTTTATCGGAAAGAATTTCCAGCCGATGAATGTGAATTTCGGATTGCTGCCTCCTTTGCCTGAAAAGGTGAAGAAAAGAGAAAAGAATGAAAGACTGGCGGCGCGGGCATTGTCAGTCTTGGATGAGTTTATAAAGGGATAAAGAGGAGCCGTTTCTTTCAGGGGACGGCTTTTATCGCGGGGTATAATAAAGGAAGTGAACTTACTATTACCTGAAACATAAAAGTACAAGGAGGAAATATGTTTACTGCAACAACAATACTGGCTGTAAAGAAAGACGGACATACGGCTGTGGCCGGTGACGGGCAGGTCACGATGGGCAATGCCGTGGTGATGAAGAATACGGCGCGGAAGGTGCGCCGCCTGTATCATGGAAAGGTCATCGCCGGATTTGCCGGTTCCGTGGCGGATGCATTTGCCCTTTTTGACAAATTTGAAGGGAAACTTTCTGATTGCAATGGAAACCTGGTGCGTGCTGCCGTGGAGTTCGCCAAAGAGTGGAGGCGGGATCGGGTGCTCCAAAAGCTGGAAGCTCTTTTGATTATGACGGATGGCGACCATTTATTTCTTGTATCAGGCAGCGGAGAGGTTATCGAGCCGGATGACGGCATACTGGCAATCGGGAGCGGCGGGAATTATGCTCTTGCCGCAGCTCGCGCTTTGTGTTCGGTGTCGGATTTATCGGCGCGGGAGATTGCGGAACGGTCACTCCATGTGGCGGCGGATATCTGCGTATATACGAATCATAATGTGATTGTGGAGGAAATAGGATGAAAGATCTGACACCACGGAGAATTGTGGAATATCTTGATGAATACATTGTGGGACAGCAGAATGCGAAACGGTCTGTCGCTGTCGCCCTGCGGAATCGTTGGCGCAGCAGCCGGCTTCCTAAGGAAATAGCCCGTGAAGTAAGTCCGAAAAATATTCTTCTTATCGGTCCCACAGGG
>OBJQ01001325.1_pt1 | contig 13234 bp, 24 predicted proteins | sample 1519921 | NCBI WGS metagenome assembly OBJQ01 (sample SAMN04209244, study PRJEB22552) | human gut metagenome | biome: gut; material: feces | host: Homo sapiens | place: USA: Oklahoma
CGGTATCATGGATAGCGTATTCCTCATACTGTTCATTCAAGCCGATTTTTTCTTTCACATCTTCCTCATCGATAGGGGAAAGTGAACCAAGCACCCACGAGATAGCCCTCGTTGTATTTGCCGAGATTAGCGATATACACCTCCATTAAATAAATAAGGGACGGTTCTTCACCGTCCCATGTTTCTAGTTTGTGTTTCCTGACCGAAATTCTGCGGTCATGACTGGTTCTGTCCGATTCAAAGAAGTCTCCAAAGCTTCTTTGTACTCTTCTTTTGTTCTCCAACGGCTGTTTTCATCCAACGTATTTAAGAACTTTTTGCTAATAAATCGGCTATACCGCATTGGCGCATTTTCGTAGGGATTGCTTCCAGCAATGTAAATCTGTACTTTTAAAGTACTGATTTTCCCCAAGGAATCTGTTGCGGAATAAGTGACGGTTTGTGTACCACGATGAAATTTCTGCACTTCTTCCTTTCCAAACTTCTCAGGATCAGAAATGACAGCTTCCAGTTTTAAGCCTTTTTCATCATCTTCTTTGTCTCTCACCGATGGATTCTTTTGAATCTCTTTTAATACTTTCTCTGCATCAGCCAGTTCCTGATCAAAATAGCCTAAATCTCTAGCCTTAATGACAGGAGGATGATTGTACTTCACATGAACAATCCCTGTTTTTTCTGTTACATTTCCTGCGCTATCTTCTACACGAAAAGTCACATGAACATCCACTATTTCATCTTTTTTCAGATGCATAAAATAAGTGTCTATAACTTCGTCCTTTGGCATATTATCAAAAGTCTTTGTATCAGGCTGATAATCCATAGAAGACTTGTCATATTCAACTTTGACAAGTTTCACATCATCAATACCAATATTTTTATCTTCTGTATTAGTATCTACATCATCACAACTTTTGATTAAAGCTCTTAAATCTCGTCCTGTAACCTTTTCATTTTCCAATACCGTGATCGGATTATGTAAAGTTAATCTAGGCGCATAATTCCACTGAGCCTGCATTGTAAAATCGTTGGTCGGCAGGATGTTTTCTGCCATACTTTTTACAGACGCTGGTTGACTGGACATTTTAACTGTTTTTACATACATCCGGGAAATTGCATTTCCCCTTGTATTTTCTGCTCCTTGCCGAAGCTGGTCACGAGTAACAGTTTCACCCTCTGAGTAAAAAACAGAACTATTATCACCACTAGATGTCAACTGGTTCCAGTTTATAAACTTTGCTTCTGTTAACTCAAAGTTATTCTTCTGAAGCTTTACACTTCGATCGACCGCCTGTACCTGTTCTGGAACAGTGCCTTTTGCATCCTTCCCCGGTTCATACTGCACTCTGTAAATTTCTTTCCATTGTGCATAAAGTGGACTTGTTTCTCCATCATAGCCTACTTCTCTACCATATACCTGACCCGGCAGATAAGAAGTCCCTGTTCCGTCCTGTTTTGTATTCCAACAAACAAACTCATAACCGGCCTTGATGGGAACGCTTCCTGTCAATGTCAAAGATTGTCCATACGTCTTTGTCTGACTTCCCGGTGCCCCACTGCCGCCATTTGCATTATACGTAATCATCCCTTTCCACGGATTCCATTGAGCATACAATGTCACAGTACCACCGTTCTGGTCATAACTATAGTTGGCTCCCAGTCCATATGCCGTTCCAGTGCCATTTTGAGCCGTATTCCAGTTCTTGAAATTGTATCCATGCCGACTTGGTTCGGTCTGACTGACATTTAAACTTTGACCATATGTCTTTGTTTGGTTCCCCGGTGCTCCACTGCCGCCATTTGCGTTGTAGGCTACCGTATGCCGCCACGGTGTCCACTGTGCTGTATGAGTACGATTCGCACAGACGATTGCACCAACCGTTCCTGTCCAGCTTGTAAAGTTATAGCCATAACGTGTAGGATTCCCCGGAGCAGTTACATAGGCTCCGTCTGTAACCGTTTTTGTTGCAACATTTCCTCCGTATCCATTCGCAAACGTTACCGTCCGATTCGGACGAGTGAAATTAAGCGTCGTTCCGCAACCTGTATAAAGTTTTTTATTTCCACCTTTGCTGTCTGTATTATTAATGCCCATACAGCGGGAGTTCACCTGAATGGTAATGTTCCTGGTTGTATTACTATGAACCAAAGGAGCGTCAGAAGTAATGTCACCATCACCCCCGTCCTTTGTATACTCCCGATAATTTAATCTAAGTCCGTCTGGCTTGTCATAGTCTGCAGAACTCTTTTTATAGTGTGCAGACTGAGTATAAGACAAAGTAAATACAAAAACCGTATATGCATTGTCCGAAGACTGCTTTGTTTTTACACTGCTTACCTTCAGCTTGATGTTATGGTTGTTCGTTCCAGATAAGGAGCAGGTCCATGTGGATGAGTTATTCGTAAAATAGTCCCATCCAATATCTTTAGAATGTTTTACATTAATCCAGACTTTACTGGTTTTCCCGTCTCCCTTGATCTGGAAATAAAATTTCCCAGACTTGTTCATGGTTTTCCAGTCCGCTGTTTCGGAACTGTATGCCAGAACTGGAACAGTCCCCGGAAGTAACATGGTACATCCCAAAACTATACACAAAAGCCGTTTCCACCATTGTTTTTTCTTTCCTTTCATCTTTACATCACCGTTCCTTTTCCTCTAAAACAGATGTCTTCCTACACTTCACGGTTCTTGTTTTCCCATCCATTTGATAGGTCTGTACCACCTCCACATCTAACAAGCCTTTTTTATAATCAATTCCGAAATATTTCACTGAAACATTCCCTGAGGAATTGAGTCCAGCTTTTAAATTCTTCTCAAAATCCTGCGCCATTTCCTCATTAGAGGAAAATGACCCATCCATCGTATTTTTGACCGCCTCAGAGACACAAGTACTAAGTTCTGTGTCTCTGGTGCTGGTACTGGACATTTTTGAAAATGCAACGATGGTAAGAAGTCCAAGGACTACCACAACCAAGCCAATAATTGCATTTTTCATATTGCTTCTGCTTCCTTTCTGCCTATGCTGTCGTTGCTTTCTGCACAATCGTTGTAATCATTGTGTCCAAAGCGTCCCGGACTGCCGGTCCGAGAACTGCTGTCACGGCTCCAATCAAAAATACTCCTGCAAATACTGATACGCCTGATTCTGCTACAATCCCAATTATTTTCTCCATGTTTTTCTATCTCCTTTTCTCTATGATACGGATACTGCTTTGTTTGTAATCGTTGTAATCATCGTCTGTAAGGCCGTCTGAACCGCTGGTCCTAAGACTGCCGTTACTGCTCCGATTAAAAATACTCCTGCAAATACGGATACTCCTGATTCTGCTACAATTCCTATGATTTTCTCCATGCTCTTCTATCTCCTTTTCTCTATGATACGGATACTGCTTTGTTTGTAATCGTTGTAATCATCGTCTGTAAGGCCGTCTGAACCGCTGGTCCTAAAACTGCTGTGACTGCTCCGATTAAAAATACCCCGGCGAATACGGATACTCCACTTTCTGCTACAATCCCAATTATTTTCTCCATCTTTTTCTATCTCCTTTTTTATAATATGAATTGATTGTTTCTTGTTCTCTTGGGGAGTTACGCTCCCCAAATCCCTAGTGTTACGACACCTTTCAGCAAGTAAAATCTGCTTTCAGGTGTCGTGTCATTGTGGCGGTGATCGAGTCCTCATAATCCCTCCCCTTTTTTGCAATAGAAAAAAGAACTTCTCTAACAGTTCTTCTCTACAAAAAATTAATGACACAATTCTAAAGATATAATCCGTTTACCATTGTGCCACGTTTCCAAATATTTCTTTCCTTCAAAATCATAAATTTTCTGTCGTATACATTGACCATCACATACGACTTCATATTGATCAAGACTCCTCCTTCTACTCACTTGATTGTGCCAATCTAACATAGCTTTTTCGCTCATATGTTTTGTCAGCGGAAAGTAACGTATCTTTAACCTGATACTTTAGAGTAACAACGAACAAGTCGTCACTTTCTTTTGTTACTTCCAATGCTTCATATCCAGCTTCCCTTGTTTCTTCTTTACACTCTTGTATGATGTAATCTGAAAAATCAGCGGCTTTCATCTTTTGAGACATCGCCGCTTGAAATTTCTTTGCATTGTTTACCGATACTTGCGTATTGCTGTAAGAAACCAAAAACAAGCCAAACAGAATCGTTCCCATAAAAACAATGATGGCCTTTGGCAAATTGTCCATTTCATCCCTCCTTTAAAGCGCATAGGCTTCCAGTTCATTTTTTGTCTGATACCGGAAGAAAAGAATCCGGATCGGATACTTGAGTTCCAGCCGATAGCAAGGACGGTCTTCATATGTCCCATCACTTTTTACTTCTAGTTCATAATCTTTCTCCCGGGCCTTTAAAATCCATTCCTGGATCACTTCCGAAGAAAAATGACTGCTCTGCAGTTCCTCCACGGCTTCTGTCTGAAACTTCTGCGCTTCACTGACCGTTACTCCAGTAAGCAGGATCGAAAGAAAGAAAAAAGCAACAAACACTAAAAACAATACGGTTGTCACCTGTGACATAATCTGCTTCATAAATCCCCCTTTCTACTCCTCTGAGGATGTTCCATCCGTTTTGAGCAACAACAGTTTCATTCGTTTTGAATCTTTCAGCCCTCTAGAATTTTTCACCGTATACAAAATCAAATACTCCTGAGTCGAAGAAGTGGTGTTTAAATTCGCTCCGTCATACGGAGTCTTTTTCTCTTTCCCGTCTTCTACGGTCACAAGATAGGTTTTGATTTGATCCGTTAAGTCCCCATCTTCCTGATCTTCTGCTTTTGCAAATGTAAGCGCATTCACTAAGCTTCCAGTTTCTACTTCCAGTTTTTTTGTTTTCGCTACCGTGATTGCCGGGAATCCTTTTTCCAAAAGTTCTTGATTGCTTTTTGATTTGACGGTGTCCGCTACCTTACTCTGCTGAGATAGCTGACGCATAAAAACTCCCCAAAATACTGCAAGAATGATTCCGGCAACGACAAGTTCGATTGCCGCTTGTTTTACAAGTTTTATGACTTGTTTCATATATCCTCCTTATCCTTATCCGCACAAGGATTTTATAAAATCCAGTCCTACATGTTTTAAAAAGAAGATTGCTCCTGAAAAAAATGCCACGAAAATAACGGTCACAATGACATTGATTCCCATAGAGCCAACTTCACTGATTTCTTCATCTTCCATTTTGATCTTCCTTTCTATTCATAAATCCCTTTCACAAAGATATCCACGGATTCTCCATTCAAAAAACCAAGAGAATACCATGTACATCCTTTGTGAGAAGAACTGCTTCCTAAACAATCTGTCCGGCAAAGTTCCGGACAGTATTCTTCCATTTCTTCTAATTCGTCCATCGTAATTACCGTATTGGAACGTTCCATAATCTCTTCTTGCGTCACAAAAAAACACCTCCTATAATGAATCACATAGAACTTTAAATACTCCAATCAGAATTGTCCCAAAAACAATCCCGATTCCATTTTCCGCTATCTCCTGTATAATCCGGTCTAATTTCACTTCTATCACCTGCCTATACTGCTTTTAACATCATCTGTAAAAATCCCATACACAAAATTATCATGATCGTTCCGATTTGCATGACCATAACGAAGGATGGGACATACATATTTGATCCAAAGATCGCAACCTTATTTTCATTTTTCAAGCTTTCTGCCCGGTCAACCAACTGATTATTCATCTCCACCAAAGTTGTTAATTGATCCGCATTTTCGCCACTGTTTCCAACGCTGTAGAGATTTCCCATCGCCGTTTGAATTTCCGGCGTTGTGACATCCTTTAAAAAGCCGTCGAATGGAAGACTGGACTTTGGATTTTTGTCCATTTCACAAAGCATCCTCTGAACTTCTGCTTTTAAAACATAAGGGCATTTTTCTAAGGATTCCTGCACAGATAAGTACAAGTTCTTTCCTTGCAATGACAAGATCACATTCATCAGCCAAACCGGAAACTTGATCTCTACCAGCTTCCTAAGTCTTTTTTTCGCATGATGAAGTTTTCTTGCCGGACTGGTCAGCATAAAATAGGCAACCCCAACACCGACAAGGCCAAGATAAACATTCTGAAAGATCACTGCGGCAACAAAAAAAGGAACCGCAATCAATGCTTTGAACAGAGCATTTTTCCGTTCCTTTTTCCAATCCATATGAGATACGAGTTCCCAATCTTCATCAATCTGTTTCGTATTTCCCTTTGTTGCCACCGTAAGCCATGTATAATCGGTAGATCGCTGGACTTTTGCAAAAATAACCATGTAACAACCAAGAAAGAGTGCTTGTGAAAGCTGATAGGACAACTGCTTAAAAATATTGATCTGATCTCTCAACTGCATAAACATCACAGAAATCGCAAGGCCAACCAGCATACAAACAAAGATCATGACAACGGCAAGAACTCTTTGCCATTGTTTTTCTTTCTGATATTTGTAAACCCTCTGTTGCCAGCGGATCGTATCATCCAGCAAAATATGAAGCATCTGGTGGAAGTCTCCACCCTCTTCTTCAACCCGGATAAGATAGGAATGTAACCGTCTAATTTCATCACAACGATATTCCTTCTCAATCTCCTTTAATGCATTTTGATACATTTTCGTATCATCCACGTTTGTTTCTATGACCTGTATTGCTTTTGCAATGCAGGTATACATCGTTTCCTCTTCTTTAAAAATTTTCTGCGTTTCTCTCAATGCCGGAAGAATCTTATGTGGCTCCCGATCATAGCAATTGATCAACTGCCGCATATATTTGACCGTGTCGTCAAATCGCTTCTGCTCATGCAGGCGTTTAAACTCAGACAAAAACACCCTTGGCAATAACAAAAAGAAAATCGCACACAAAATTAAAACATATTCTGTTTTTAACTGATACAGTTTACCAAAGCAAAACACGGCAAACAGATAGAAAAATAGGTTACTTGCATACTTTCCAAACGTATACTCATAACCATAGCCATAAATTTCAGTCTGTAAATTTTTAAAATTTAACAGTTGCAACGTACTGACTTTTTTCTTCTTTTTCTTTCCTTTCTTTTTTTCCATATCTACTCCTTTCTCATAAATTCTTCGATCTGCGGATAAGGGTCTTTAAATGGATTTTGAATCCCTACCCTTTTTAATTTCTTTTCAATTTCCTCTGTCAAGTCTCTGGAAATCAACTTTCCATCGTCAACGAGTACCTGACACACATTGCGATCTTCCTGATCTTTTCCAAAACAAACAATCTGTTCGATCCGGCGAATGATGTGACCATCTGCCAGCATTTTTCGCCGGACATAAATCCCAAGGTTTAGGTAACTATATGTATCGCTCTCCATTTTTTCACCAATCAAGGAATCATCCATCATGTTTCGAAGCCGCACAGGAATCTTTCTGGCATCGTCAGAATGCAGTGTGGTGATGCAGTTATTCCCCGTAGAAATATTTTCGATCAAATACTTTGCTTCGGTGCTCCTGGCTTCGGAAAGAAGAATCCAGTCTGTCCGAAGCCGCAAACAAGTGACCAGGGCATCGACATAACTAAAAGAGGGATTTACCTTTAGTTCCACACAGTCTTTTCCTTGGTTTAACTTAGAATAATGCACTTCTAAGTTATCCTCTATCGTTACAACTCTGGTCATCGGCGGTATCGTTAAAGTCAAATACTTTAAAAGCTCTGTTTTTCCTGCACCAACAAGTCCTGCAATTGCAATGTTTACCTGTGCTAAGACCATGCTTTTTAAAAAATACTGCATTTCCTTTGTACAATAATGATCTTCTATCATGGACTCATCAGTAAGTTTCACATACGGAAGAGACTTCCGTATGGAAATCGTCTTGCCATTGACTGACGCTGATTCATGGACAATTTCTATCCGTAAGCCATTCCCCTCCGCTTCCATGACAGGATTAACAGAGGTCAAGTTTGCATTCACGGATGGAATATTTCCAACATGACTTGCAAACTGATTCAAAAATTGATCTGAAAGATGTACCTCCTCTACTCGATAGCGGCCTTTTCCTACATCATCAACAACCAACTGTCCGTTTGCCCAGTTGATGTCCGTGATCTGGTCATTTTCCACAAATGGCAAAAGCGGACCAAATTGTTCCGGCCGCAATCCTGCTAACTGATTTTCTTCCATAGATCCTCCTTTTACTCTTCATCTGCTTCTTCTTCTCCCCCAACGCCTTTTTCCACATGACGTTTCGCAAGCGGAACAAGAACAAAAACTCCAACTGCCGCAAATCCCATGAGACCAAATCCAATGTACCGAACTTTACGCTCTTTTGCCGTGTCCTTAGAAAAATCGGTTGCTTCTTTCACCCACTCTGTAACATTCTGTTTTTCTGCTGTTACTTTTTTCGGAGCCGCCATCACAGACACGCTTCCAAGCATCATGACACACGCAATTACCAACATCATTATTTTTTTCTTCATTTTTTCTTCTCCTTTTCTACACAAATCTTTTCAAAAACTTCTTTTTGACAATCTAATTGTAATATTTCTTTCACTAATTCAGCATTTAAACTACTGTTCAAAATCAAGATTAGTTGTCCATTTTCAAAAACCCCATAATCACAAACCACAGGTCTAACTTCATACTTTATAAAGCAAGACACCTCCTTTTTTTCTATTTCCTCATTTCTAAGTTGATCTAATAATAAGTCATTCGGCGTTATCTGTAAGGTCTGACAGATTTTCATTAACTTATTTAATGATGGTGAATATAAACCTCTCTCCATCTGAAAATAATTTTGATAATTCATTTCCAGTTTCTCTGCAAATCTTTTTTGATTCATTCCTTCTCGTTTCCGAAATTCTTTTACATTTTTAGCTATATTTTTACGAAATTCTTTTTCTACCATAGCACTTCGCTCATTAATATAATTATTTTCTTTGAAATACAAAAACATAAAATAAAATCAAAAAAGAACCAGAATAAAGCTTGAAATATTTCTGTTGAAATTTCTCCCTGTCCGAACCATAAAATCCATCCATTTTGATAGATCACACAGGTCATTGTAGTAAAAACCAGACAACCAAATATAATTTTGACGAACGCCCATATACCTTGAAAAAGTGCGATAAAACAGCATTTAAACATCCTTTTCAAGCCATAAGTACGAACCCAATCAAATAGTTCAAACAAAATTTGTTTCATTCAACCTCCTTATATCTTTTTTATTTTTTTGACATATGATACTCGAAATAAGCAACTTGCGCACACGTTTGATTCTTTTGTCTTTGTAACAAAATAACAATTCCGAGGGATATATAAGTTTGGATTATTTCTAAATGCTTCTTCTCCTGTTTTTCTGAGGACTCCACAAATATTTCTCCCATCGCATAATTTCAAACTTACTAACTGTCCTAAATACTTTTCAAAGTCTACCCTTTTCACTCTTTCCTCACCCTTTTCACTGTCCCGGTTTCCTTGTGACAAATGACAAAATAATCCTTAGAATCCTCCATAACCATCCAATTTGCAGGATTCAATTTGTGCTCAGAAACCATTTGTTTCTGGCTTCGGGTCAATCTTTTAGGTTGTTTCAATTTTTACCTCCAATCTTTTAAACAGCTTTTGTGAATAAAAATATCTTTCCGCTGTCTAGTCTGTATGTATTCCAAATCTTGCGTAACTTCATTGACTGGCTTTCCACAGACTGGACAACATTTTCCAGCCACTTTATCCCTCATTCTCTTATCCCATTGAATCATCCTTTCACCACCATTCTAAGTCTAAAAAATCTTGATCTGTTGCCGCATCAAAATCAACAAGTGCGGAATAATGATAAACAGCACCACTCTGATATTGAACACAGAGCACCCCGTCTTTCTCCATCCAGCTTTTTTTCATTGGGCCATCTTCCCAACAACCGCCTAAAACTTTCCGGTGTCGTCTTGAGCACCATTTCGCATACTCTTTTACATCTTCCATTCCTATTCCTCCGGCATCTGAAATTCTGTTTCCCCGGAAACAAAAGCATCATAAAGTTCACTCATGACTTGTGTAGTCCTCATAATGCTTCGATACTTTCCGACACAAATCCAACGATTTAAAAAATTCAAACAAATCTTCTTATTTCTTTGTCCAAATTTTTCTAAATAGTATCTTTGCTTTTTCTGTGAAACTACAATCACTTTCTTTTGTTACCTTTCCACCTATTTTTTTCATTTTTATTTGTGTCACCTCCCTCATGGGAATTTCAATCCATTCCTCTTCTTTTTTGTAAACGAAATAATCCCCATGGATCATATTTTCATTTTTCAGAAGTTCTGTTATACTAGGATAAGAATTTTCGTATAACTTTTCAGAAGATAATACAACTTCTACTGATTCAAAATGTTCAAAATAAATTTGCACCTGATATTTACGAGATTCGTCACATTTATTAAATGTAAATAACATGGCTGCCGCCAAAATGAAACCTAAAAACACATATATATAGTCCATTTAGGAGTTCCTTTCCATGAATTTTATTTCTTTTTTTAAAAATTTCATTTTTAATTTTACCTCTGTTTCTCTACTGTTAATACTTCTTTTACTTACAGCCATTGATTGCAGACCTTTTATTTCTGCAATTCAGCAATTCCATTTAACATCCTCACCTATCTTCCTTTGGCTCCAAAAAAACGAAACCAGCATTTTATATGGTTCCGCTCTTTATCTATTACTAGAAACTACAACCTTTATTTTCCTACTCATCTCTCTTAAAACTACCTATTACAAGGAAAAGTGGGAGCACCTCCTAAAATCATTATTAGGAGGTTATCTCCTGTTTCTTTTATTACTGCAACTTTTTTATCAGTTAAAATTATCGCACTATGGACTTTTTACTTTATTTCAATTTTATAAACATCTGTCAATAAATCACTTTTTCTTATCCATAATTCGTGCAACACACATCGCAAATGTCCTATTTCTTTTGCTTGTGGTCATTGCTTACTTCTATCGGCGAGAATCTTAACCTCACCTTACAATCATCCAGTTCCCATCCTTTTGAAGCTTCAAGTTAAACTGACTGATCTGTACTGCCTTTGTCTCCTGATCCAGATATTTGACCGCCACAGAAACTTTGATCTTCTCTCCGTCTTTCTGTATCACCGGATTTAAAAGTTCCATAAAGGAATAACTTTCCTTATTCACAGGTTTTAAAACATCCCCTTTGACATAGTAGCTGAGTTCTTTTGCCTGTGCTTGTGGATACAGTTTGAAGAATGTTTTAAGGAAATCTGTTACCTCTTGTGAAGTTTTGGAATCGACTGATCCATCTACCTCCGCAATTTCCGGTTGGTAGCCGCTTTTCTCTGGCACACTACTGATCGTTGGATTTTGCACAATGACTAAGTTTCCACTTGTATCTACATGCACGACCACACGATATACAGAAGATACTTCCTTTTGCTTACTTCCCTCTTTGATCTCCTGTTTTAAAGAGAAAATCACTTTGTACTCATTATCCTTTTCGGACGGCGAAACAGACCAAATTTCCACGTCTTTCACACTGGAAGACGTAGAAACTTTTTGTCCTAACACATCCGCATTCAAGGTCTGAAGTTCTTCTGTCAAGAACTTTCCTGCCTTTTCCGAACGATCACCTACGCCGCTGTCTCCGGCACTCCACGTATAATACGCTTCTGCAAAGTTTCGAACAAAGTTTTCTATCCCGTTTGTGTCCACCAATTTTTCTTTTTCTACTTTCTTTTCATGCACCGTATGCATATCAATCGCAGTGAAATTTTTGTAAATTCCAAAAGCAACACTGCAAATTAAAAGAATCCACAAAAAAATAACGGATTTCCTGTGGACTCCAACCTTCATAACCCGGACTTTTTCCGGCTTCTGTTTCTTTTCTTTTTTCTGCTTTTTTATACCTTTCATATACGCTCCTTTCCTATTCAATCGGTGCCCCGGTATCGGGGCTGGTATCTGCTGGTTTATGTATCTCCCAATTCGAAGTGTCATGCGGTGCTTCGGTATATTTTTCTGTCGTTGTCTCTATTGGTGCGTCCGTCATAGTTTCATCCTCTGTTGCTATCTCAGTCGTTGCCTTTGTCTTTTTTTCCTCTTTTGGTTTCCATATCGCACAGGCAACAAACACACATGCGACCAAAACCACAATCCCTATTCCTATTTTCTTCATTTACACATTTCCTTTCTTTTATTTTGAAATAATCCAAAATGGACCCCCAGCACTGGAACCTGCGTCCGCTTCATTTGCAATCAGATCAAGGCTCCACGTTTGCTTCGTTCTCTTTCGGGAACCACAGTCAGCCACCGTGATTTTTCCATCCTTGATCCCAGTTAATACAATGAAGTGACCATTATTTGTAAAGTGTCCCGGATCCATGTTTGCCACGACTAATTTCTTTGATCGCAGGGCTTTTACAACTTCTTTCTTGGATATCCCTACCCCTTTGCATTTCACCTTATAATGTTTTGCCAGACCCGGAATAACGGAATGATCCGATCCAACATTTTTAACATAATAACCATGTTTTCCTGCCCAATCACAGGTCATTCGAGGAGTCACCTTTTTCCCCGTAAGAGTGGAAATGCAAATTGCCATACTGGTCGGTCCACAGCCAGAGGACCCGATCGTACTACTTCCATAAGGAAATCCGCTCCATGCCGCATCTCCCTGATTGTAGTACACAACTTTCAGACCACAGTTTCCTTCCAAAGTTCCAATCTCTGCTGAAGAATCTCCGGTACTAGTCGAGTAATACCGCATGACTTTTTCCGCATGGTTCGGAGTGCCTTTTGCCCCAGCCGGCATACACTCCCGGCTATACTGTTCTGAAAGCGCAAGTGTATAAATCCCTCCATGCTTCTTAATCCAAGCGATCCAGCGATCCATACCGTAATTGTAGCCCTGTATTGCCACTTTGATATGGTCAATGTCCGTAGGAGAATCCACCTCCGCCTTTTTTAGGGCATCCCTTAATTCCTGTACTCCGGCGTTGATCGAACACTCCGCATGGCCTGTAGGAATTCCATTTGGCCCTTGAACATGACCGCCGCTTTTATTTTTTGTCTTAAGACAATACAATCCATAGGCCCCCTCTGCCGCTTGCATCGGGTCTGGCTCTCTGCCGCCGCTCTCTGCCATCATGAGTGCAAGTGCAAGATCACAATATTCACTGATCTTATATTTATCGCAATATTTCTGAACCATGGGACGACGGGCTTCCACTTCCTGCGAAATCCCAATC
>OBJQ01001336.1_pt1 | contig 13145 bp, 13 predicted proteins | sample 1519921 | NCBI WGS metagenome assembly OBJQ01 (sample SAMN04209244, study PRJEB22552) | human gut metagenome | biome: gut; material: feces | host: Homo sapiens | place: USA: Oklahoma
TTTTCTTACACCTATATATAAGGAAATATCTGTATTATTCTTCGAAAAGTGTCGCTATATATCAAGCCGCTATAAAACAAGAGAGAATGTCCTCGAACATTCTCTCTCATTTACATAATAAAATATCACCTTTTCTGTTTTCTTAAATGTAATACATATTTCCATACATCAATTGGCTTAAGTTTGGCTTAAAGGCTTACTTTTTAGCATTTTTACTTGCTATTTTTTCTGCTTAAAATCTTCTCTTAGTACAGCTTTGCTCCTGCTGGAATGTGATCATCAAGAATCAAAACATTGAGTCCTTCTCTTCCTTCTACAAGGTGTGTAGCAGAGATAATCATACCACAAGAATCAATTCCCATCATCTTACGTGGTGGAAGGTTTGTGATTGCAAGTAATGTCTTTCCTACTAAGAATTCTGGCTCATAGTAATCGTGAATTCCGCTTAAAATCACACGATCTACGCCACTTCCGTCGTCTAATACGAACTTCAGAAGCTTCTTAGATTTAGGAACTGCTTCACATTCTTTTACCTTTACAGCACGGAAATCCGACTTGCTGAATGTATCGAAGTCAACCATATCTTCAAATAATGGTTCAACTTCTACATTAGAGAAATCGATCTCAACCTTCGCTGGTGCAGCTGTTTCTTCGACTGGAACAACTACTTTTGCAGCTACTGGAGTTGACTGTGCAGCGTTGTTTGCTTCGTTCTTAGCAGCACCCTGTGACTTCATTGTCGGGAGCTTGCAGCGAGATTTTATATATATCTATTTGCCTCTACGCTTCTCTATTCTTCAAGCTTCTAATAATCTACATTTTTATATAACTCTACAACTTTTATTACAAGTTACCACCAATTTGGTGTAAAAGTGGTGCAGTTGTTGGTGTGCGTCCCTTATTATGAAATTTTAATCTTACCGCATAAATCTTCAAATGATTTAACTTTCGCCTCTTTTGTTGCTTCCGCATAAATTTCCATCGTTGTTGCGATATCTTTATGTCCCATAATTTCCTGAATTACTTTAAGGTTTGTTTCATTCTCACAATACCTTGTAGCAAATGTATGTCGCAAATTATGGCAAGAAAAGTTAGGCAGTAAAACTGGTGCTCTACGTTCTCTTTCTGCTCTTTCTATTTCTTCTTCATTATATGCCAAAGTTATACGTTTGATTGTTCTATTGATTGTCTGAGGATTATGTGCAAAACCATTTCTGTTCAAGAAAATAAAATCTGTATATCCATCAATTGATGCCTGACAAGTTAATCCTACTTCCTCTTGATACTTTTTCTCATTCAAAAGTGCCTGTTTTACTTCTGGCAACATTGGAATAATTCGGTATCCTGCAGTAGTTTTTGGTGATGTTACTGAAAAATAGCACTTGCCTTTATCTCTCTGGTAGTACACCATATTGTGATTAATTTCAATATAATTCTCATCCATATGAACATCTTCCCAACGTAACCCAACCACCTCTGATACACGACATCCTGTTCCCAAGAAGAATGTAAACAACGGAAGCCAATGTTTATATTTTTCGCTTCTATTTATATAGGAAACAAAAGCTTCTTGCTGCGGAATTGTAAGAGCATGACGTTTAGGTGTTTCAAAGTTATGTGATCGTTTCACATCTCCTAAAACTAAGTCGCTAGGATTTATTCTAATATAACCATCCTCAACCGCTAATATAAATACTTGATGAAGCACCGTATGAATACTCTCCAATGTTGCAACTGACATTTTCTTAGAATCCACAATACCATTATAGTATCTTCTCACATCTGATTTTCGGATTTCCTTTATCTTTCTGTTTCCAAAATCATTCATAACAAAATGCTCATACATATAAATATAATTATTGCGAGTAGTTTGCTTTAATCCCACTTTATCATTTTTCCACATTTTATAGACATCATTTAATGTAATGTTCGAACTTCCTTGTTGAATCCCATCCCGCAGATCATTCTGAATTTCTTTTTCTTTTTCACGCAAGCCTTCTAATGTAGAACAATATACCGCATGTCTTTTTTTATCTCCACCAATCCAACGATACATATAAAGTCCATCATTTTTTCGATAGGTTTCTCCGTCTTTCAACACTCTCCCTTTATGATCTTTTCTTTTTTGCATTCTTTTCTCCTTTTCTATACAAAGAAAAGGACTCTGCAAACTTATTATAACGCTTGCAAAGTCCCTTTTCTACGCCTAATCATTCATTTTTTTACACCAATAATTTATATAGAATATGCTGTTTCCGTATATTCATCTAATTTTTTACGTTTAATCAATCGCTTTGTTCCATTCCATAAAACAAACTGGCAATTCTGCTCATCCGTCATTTTGCGGAGCTTGTTAATTCCGATACCAGAATATGCAGCTGCTTCCTCAAGAGTTAAATTACTCTTTTCCCAAATAGGAACTTCTTTTACCATAGGCATCTTCCTCCTTCCTTTTTTACAGACTTATTTTTCCTAATTTCCCCGACAGAGAGAGGAACTTGTTTTTCAGGTGCTTTTATCTCATCAAGTTCCTGGCAACAAACTATTTCAAAACTTTTTATTTCTTTCATACCGAAAATCAATACATTATCTTCTTTCTTATTTTATTTTTTAATGTTCTTTGTTGCCATCTTAAAAAACAGTATAAATAACCAGTAAAATCAATATTTTCATATGTCATCAAAACTGGCAACAAAGTTCGTTTTTTGAATAAAACAGCTGTATTATCAGGAAGATTTCCTCTCTCTTGTCGGGCTAATGGAACGGAAGTTCCATTTGTTCTGTTGCCGAAAGTTCTCTAAATCCATCTCCGCCAATTTCGTTGCCGCCCTCTATCTCTTCACTTTTTCGAGTCCAACAGCGTTGTCTTCCATACCCTTCTGAGGTAAATCTATGATAACCACCTCTCTTCCATCCAATAATCTGAGTATCCATGATTTGACAAATTTCATTCGTCTCATATTTCTTAGGCTCACGATCCCCGTGATTAAAAGCCTCACTCCAAATCTGAATAGAACATACATAATTTCCTTTATAATTATCAAGCCACCCCTGGATTGTTCCTGCCAAAGTATCCTCTTGCATAAACTGTTTCCGGTACTCATCAATTTCCTTTTGCATTTCTTTTGTGAATTTCAGAAGATTACCTTTGTTTTCTTCACTGTGATAAATAATCATTGCTTCTGCCCACAATTGATTAAAATATGCTCTGGCTTCTTCTTCATCATCTAAAATATGTTTCTCTGCTTTTGAAGCATCAATCATGATTGGAAGAAACCTTCTTGCACCAGTTCTATCAAACGGAATAAACTGATAGGTATTCGTAGATCCAGCGAATACGCATTGCCTTTTTCGATCTTTTTCAAAACGTGCATAAGCCGTTCTATATGTATCCTTTTGTCGGCTCAAAAATGATTTTATTTCTTCGTTACTTTTTGCACTGATAGCAGCAATCATTTCAGACATTTCTATGATCCAATGTCCTCTAATTGATTCAAATACCTTCTTATCACCCAAATCTCTTAAATCATCCGAAAACCAATTATCTTTCAAGGATAAAAAACGAAAGAACGTGGATTTTCCTGCGCCTTGTTGTCCCACAAGACAAAGCATTTCATCCGCTTTTATTCCCGGATAAAACACTCGCAATAAAGCCTCCATCATAAAGTGTTTTAATACTTCATATACATAGTCTGAATCATCTGCCCCCATATATTTTTTCAGCACATATCGTATTCGTTCTTCTCCATCCCATTTTAATGTTTCTAGGTATTCGCAAATCGGGTGATACGCTCTGTTTGCAGCTTCAATTTGCAATGCCTTATACAAATTTTTTTCATTTCCTAATCCATAGTACACTTCAAAATATAGATAAAACTGATCAATCGCATTGTCGGTCAGAATCTCCCAATCTTCATCCCACCAAAGTTTCCTCGATATATCGACTCTTTCAGACAACCGATTATATCGAAGACAACCTTTAATCAATGGATCATCTCGAAAAATCATCATATAATTTTGAACCGTTCCTTTGATATCTCCCTTTTCATTTTTCAGTAAACATTCCTTAATTTGTCTGATTGCATTTAGATCTGCCATCTCACCCATCCGTTTCAAAGTATCCTTCTTTTTATTTTCATCCATTTTTTCTGCATCTTCTCTCAATCTTTTCAACCTCCTTCTTAATCATTTTAACAACTTGCTCTTTTTCTTCCTCTTCTCCGAATAATAAAAGATCTAAGTAATATTCAACAATGGTCAGATATTTCAACGCCTCTACAAATTTTTCATCCCACTCTTCTTCCGTCGATTTAGGTGCAAATTCTTTTTTCCATTTTCGCAACAATATATGGTAATCCAGCATCGCACGAACACATTCTATATACTCTTGTTCTTCTGATTTCACTAAATTTTTTTCTGGTTTGCTCTTCAAAATCTTCCTTGGTTTTTTTATTTTTCTTCTGTCTACTCTAGATATTTGAATTCTGAAATCATCTGCTAATTTTAATGCAGCCTCTTTTAAGGAAAGTCCAAAAAGCTGTGCTGTGAAATCTATCACATCACCAGTCACTCCACAACCAAAACAATAATATCTTCTATCTACTTTCATGCTTGGTGTTTTGTCATTATGAAAAATACAACTAATCAGCCCTGATTTTGTTATCTTAAATCCATAGAACTCAGCCGCCTGCCGAACTGTTACATTTTCTTTCACTTCATCAAATAATCCCATAATCCCTCCAATCAAAAAAAGAGCACTCTGTTTATTCCAACGGAATTCCCAAAATGCTCTTATCGCTCATTATCTAATGAGGACTCTTTATTCAATTTTCCAGTTTCTCCATTTCTTGTTATACTTGCTTTCTTCTCAGATAATTTTTTTAATATAGATGGTTTTACTTCTTTTTTTATTTCTTGAACCATGATATTTTTGTTTTCCGGTTTCAATAATCTGTTTTTCATTTTCGAAATCGTCTTCGTAATTGCATATTCAATCTTTTTAATTACTCCATCTAACCGCTCAAGAGCATACTGTTTTTCCCTTTTAGATGCCTTTCTCTCTGGACTTAAAACCCATTTCTTACTATCCTCCACTAATTTAATATCCTCTTTCCTAGTAGCAATCTCAATTTCATCTGCAATTCTTTCCACCGCCTTTTCATAAACCTCATCTGTAACATCATCTATCAGTTTTTCTACATCTTCAATTTTAAATTCAAGCTGTTTCAGTGTTTCGTCTTGCTGAAGAATTCGCTCCGCATTATCAAAAAATTCTTCTGACTGTGCTTTAAGCTTTTTCTCTTGATCAATAATCTTTATGCTGTTTTCTTTGTGCTGAACCTCTTGTTCAAAGATCTCATATTTTTTCTGATTAACCACTTTTATTTGACTCTGAATTGATTCTTCCAAAGACGCAAGATTCTGTTTCTGCTTCATTCGAATATAATCTTGCTTTTCAAGATATTCCCTTCCACCATAACTTGGTTCTTCTTCTAACTCTAATCCATGCTTTTTACAAATATCAAAAAGAAGTATTCTACAGGTAGCATCAAAAACCATTTTTCTATTATTAAATCTACCAGCCTTCTTTTTGGGATTTGGCAATTCAAAACCTAATGTTTCAAGTGCTTTTTCCTGTTGGGGAAATATTTCTCCATAAGCATTCTTACAATCAAAAACATGGCGTTCATGAATGTGTGGAGTGGATTCATCCAAATGCAAAGACCAGTTCAATAAATGAAAATGTTCTCCAAAGCGATCACTAAGTTCTGTAATAAATTCTGTTACGATAATCAACAACACATCCGGATCAACATAATCATCTTTTGTTCCAATTTGATAAATGGTTTCTTCCGGACAAGTTTTCTTATGAGTCCTAATATCATCTGTTGTTCTGTTTCTTTCAGGATGATGATTTTTCAAATTTCTTGCATTCTGTCCTTCCACATAATCTTGATAATGAATCTTATAAAATAGTTGTTCCACTTCTTCAAAGGAATCGACAATCTCATCTTCTTTTCCTGTTACTGAAGCAGATCTGATACCATTATAACAATCCCAATAAACATTTCTCTTGGCTCGTTCCAAATCAATATGATCACTATTGTCAATATCGAACTGTCGATCATTGTGCTTGGGATTATAAACACCATTCTTTCCAGTTCTTCCATTATGTCTAGTTAGTTTCATTTTGTCGTCTCCTTTCTTTCTGTTCTCGCAGAAAACTGCAGCGAAGCTGCCATAAATCCTGCCTTTATCGTCAGGAAATACCCAGTACTAAGTGACGAAACGTCTCTTAACTGGGCAATGGCTGCCGCCCTTAACCTGCACAGGGGTATTACATTCCCTGTACCCATGCACAAAGGGTTGCCCCCTCTGTACACCTGCTCAATAAAATCCGAAGTTCTTGATTCTGTCCCCAATCAAACACATCAGTTTTTGCAAATGAGCAAAACAAAAACGACCAACTGAGTAATTACAGTTGATCGCCTTTGACTTGATCATTATTAAGATATTCTACTACTGCACTTGCAACAGATTTTGCCATTTCACAAGGAACTGCATTTCCTATCTGTTTATACACGTTCGTTTTTGCACCACAAAATATATACTCGTCAGGAAATGTTTGTATTCTTTTCGTCTCATTAATTGTTAATCTACGAAGACGACTCGGAGCTTCTGCAAATGCAGGTTTAATTTCTCCACTTACCAATTTATCATAATACTCTTGAATCCAGTTATTTGCTGTTTGATCATGTAGATATTCTTCATCAACAATCAATGTCATATTTCCTCCTTGAGAAGCAGTGATTGTTCTTGAATAGCCATCAGGATTGATTGGACGTCCTATTCCATTGAACATCAAACAATCATATGGTATTTTTCGCATAACTGGTCGCTCAGCATAAGTGATTTTTGCATTACATGTTTTAGGATTTTGAGATGTCCCTGCTGGGCCCAAATCTTTAAACAAATCTCTAATTACTGGGGCTTTACGTTTTTGTTTATCCAATAACATCTGCATAGTATCTCCAAAATCATAATCATGACGTATTCCGATAAAAAATACTCTCTCTCTTTTTTGTGGAGTTCCATGCTCAGCTGCATTTAAAATAAATGGAACACATCCATACCCTAAATCATTTGCCTTTTCAAGAAATTCCTCTTTTACAGGCTTCCATTTTTTTATGTAAGCAAGAGACTTTACATTTTCCATTACAAATGCTTTTGGTTTGATGATTTCTACCGCATGAAGAAACGACCAAATCAGCTGGCTCCGAACATCTTTCGGATCCATTTTTCCAATTACCGAAAATCCTTGACATGGCGGACCACCGAAAACCAAATCTACGCCTTTATACTTCGCCAATTCATCGCTTATATTATTTATATCATCAACAATGAGATTAACATCTGGATGATTAGTCAAATATGTTTTTGAGGCCATTTTATCAATTTCATTTGCTAAAACAATTTTGACACCTGCTTTTTCAAATCCAATGTCCATCCCTCCAGCACCAGTAAATAACGATACTGCTGTAATCATTTTCTCTGTTTCCCTTCATATTAATTTTGTAATCAAATCTTGAATCCATGCCTCACAAGGCTCGTCGATAGGCGCAATTTCCAACCGACGTTGAGAAAATGACTCTACGACAGCAAGTAACCATCTTTTACCGATATGAGCTAATTCGGATTTAGAAATTCTCTTTGTTTGATATTCAATCCACTCCTCAAAAGAAAATAGCAGAATTTCTACTCCTGTTTCTGATTCAATTTCTTCAGCTCGTCGAATAATATCTTTTCGTCTGTCCACTTCAGAGTCAACAACAAATCCTGCCACCTTAACCCCAGGCGACTCCATAATTTTATCTCGTAGCTCTTCAAGTTCATCTCGTAAATACGGCTTACCATATTTAGCATCCCAAGATTCAACAATAACTTTGCCATCCTTCAGTTCAATATCTCCAATATTTCCATGTTTTTTGTTTGCAGATCTCATTTGTGATAGTGGAACTAAATCTAGATCACCTAAAAGATTACTCTCTGCCATTGCTTGCATAAATCCATGAATAGTAACTTCAAAGGCGCGCGCAGAGTACTCGGTATTATTTACAAAGCTCACCATAAAAGCTTTTATATTGTCGAACGAGGTATCTTTATAGTTGTCAGCCAGTTCGATAGCCTGATCTGCCATTTTTGAAAATGTATCAGAACGATTCTTCATCTGCGCTGTCAAATAGTACAACCCTAATATTGCAGGCATAGAACGATCTTCTAAAGCGTCAACTATTTCAATCCACTCTTTTAGTGGTCCTCGCATTTCAGCTTTATATAGTTTTGAATATGGATAATTCTCAGCTAAAGATCTAGTCATAAAGACTCCATCTCGATTAACATTAAGTAAACCATATTTACGTAAAAAAGGAGTATTATAATTTCGATCTAATGTTCTCATCGAAATACCATCAACCCAAGAAAATGAACCTCTTCTTGTTGCTCCTTTATGTAACCGAATAGATTGATCTGGACAAATTGACTTAATTGTCATTTGTAAAAAGGCAACTCCTACAAGTGCTCTTCCAACTTCACTTGTGATACCATTTACTAAATTTTTGATTAAAATTTTATTGTTATCTGCTAAATCAGAAAAATCTATTTCTCCAAGTTTTGAAATCATTGTATCAAGATATCCATTGTCAAGTTCTTGAGTAATTTTTGCATATCTCTGTTGAGTTTCTGCATTTTGAAATCCTTCATAGTATATATTTACCACTTCGTTCTGATGCAATTCGTATCTATTTTCATAAACATCAAGATGAATTTCTTTTTTCTTTTCTGTCATTATTTAACCCTCTTTCTTAATTGTACACTCTGTGGAGTAAGCGTTGGAAATGCATATGGAATTAGCCAGTGTCCTTCCTCAATCTGAGGATTTGTCATGTGGTTTCTTATTTCATATCCAAGTGTCCTCAAATATTCTACAATATCAATTATATCTATATCTAAAACTCCCCATTCGATGGCAAGTTCTTCAGATGAAATAATTGAAGCCACTTTACTACCTTTAACAATCTTATTAACAACTTCACCATACTTAAAAGTGGCAGGTAGTTCAACTATACTTTTCATTTTGGGAATATGCTGATAATAGCCATTAAGTTGAACAATATCTGCCTTAATTGAATTTATTATTAACTCATGATCAAACGTCTTCCATGCGATAGTATAGTCCTTTGCATCCTTTCCATAAACGACAAGAATCACTTTTGAGACACCTAAAGTCCATTTTGAATTTGCTGGAACAATTTCAATTTTAATTCTATCCTTTGATTCTTGTTTGTCAATTAAATGCGTTTCAATAATAAGTTCTTCCTCCCAATAAACATCAACTTTATATTCTGCATCTTCCTTTTTAACTTCTTTGAACAAAAAGTTGTCCGACATACTACAAAAATAAGAATGACTTTCGGGAAGAACAATATGATTTTCCTTAATCGATTCAATCGCCATCATTGCCTTTTTTCTGTATACACTTGTTAATGCTCTCTTTCTTTTTCTAAATGTCAGTTCTTCGCTATCATCTAGTAAGGATAGTTCAAAAGGAAATTCTGTTTTAAAAACTTGTTGCCGAATAGCAATCGCCATCATTCTTGCAAACTGTGGAGGAACAGAATTACCAATTTGTTTTACCGCAATCTGCTTTCTTCCGCTAATTTCATAGTCGTCAGGAAATGTCTGCAATCTCTTATACTCACCATAAGAAAAAAATCTATTATCCCAGTGGAAAGGACCTGTATATGCACCTCCTTGTGCTTTAATTGTTCTTACCGGCGTATTAGGATCAGCTTTATACAAGAAGTCCGAAAACTTTGAACGCCACGCAAAAACTGGGTTGGGATGTCCCATTTTTTCTGTGTAAAAGCTATAATTTAAGCCTGGTGGAATATCATTCAATAAATATCCATATCTCCCACCTATGCCTGGCTTGCGCTCATCATCGGTCAACTCAACTCCTGAAACTGCCATTTCAGCATTGTAGAAAGATTCATTATCAAGTGAATCAGGACCATGTGTAGGTCTTGGAAATTTAAATTCACCTTCTTTTAATCCAACAATTATAAGTCTTTCTCTGTGCTGAGGAACACCGTAATCAGCAGCATCGACAATCCGATAAAATAGTTTGTATCCAACATCTGAAAAGCTTTTTAGAATTTCGGCCCACGGCTCACCTCCCTGAGCACCTATAATTCCATACACATTTTCAAAAAGGAAACCAATCGGAGATAGTTCTTGAAGAAGACGAACATATTCTCGAAACAACACACCACGTGCATCTGTTGTTCCAAGAACACCATTTGCTCGACGTCCAGCAGCGCTAAAGGTCTGGCAAGGTGGCCCTCCAATTATAAAGTCAATTTTTCCTAAATGTTCTGCCGAAAACTCTCTAATATCAATACAGTTTACCTTTGAATGTTCAAATCGCTTTCCTTCTCCTGAATTAAGTTCAAGAGTTTGACAAAATTTATTCTCAATTTCTACGGACTCAATAATATCAAAACCAACATCATGAAATCCAATGTCTAAGCCACCCGCACCAGAAAATAAACTTAGTGTTCTGATTGTTGGTATGTTATTGTCCTTTAAGTATTTGCTTATCGCCGTTCCAAACAAGTCTGGCCATGCAGGAATATTATTTTCACATCCAAGCGTATCACATATATAATTAAATGTCTGATGTTCACTATTAATTGTGAACAGATTCATTTGATCCATGTTTCTCTATAACCTCTCTTTACTATTTGTTCCTATGGGACTTCGTCTCGGAAGAATCAAGATTCATTGTCTTTAAACTCATATACGCAAAATATTTTTTAACAGATGCTCTCAGAGAATGCATTCCAGAATATATGTCAGCATCTCCCAAAAACGATATTCCACAAACCGGCTTCATACCATCTCGTGCCTCTTTTTTAGAATATTTTAACAATACAAGTAACGAAGTCCCTTTATCCTTCGCATACTCTTCATCTAAATCAATCTTCATTTCCATTTCAACCCTATGGCATCTTGCAGCATATGTTCTAGCTGTATGATAATTATTTATTGATTCCATCCAAAGTCGAAAATTTTTCTCATCCATATTATTACCTCAATCATCAACTATGATATTGTAAAATTATATCAAAAAAGTGTGCACAATTCCATATATATGTGTACACCATCTTCTTTAAATTTTACTTTCTCTATTATTCCATATTCATTTTAATTCTAACACCACTATCTTGTGTAGTACTATTCAATATAAACTTATACATATCTAATATTTGCCTCTATAATCTTTAGCCCCAAATATCTTCCTCACATATTTTAAGAGACATTTGCGCTACTATTAAGTCCGCATCTTTTTCCATAATCCTGTGCAATTTGCCTTCTCTCTTCCGAATATGGTGCTGTCAGACGAACCGACATCCTGCCTTTATCTATCTCAAATGTCATTCCACCTTCATTATTCTGGCTCTTGAATCGACAATTTTCTGGATACGCTTCAGCAAAAGCTATAAATCTACGTTGCAATCGTTTGTTGTAAGTGAACACATTCCAAAAATCATCTTCCTCATTTGTAAGAATAATAGTTTCCTTCTCATACTTTGTTAATCTTGTCATAAATATCATTCCTTTCAATTCTGTATCAAAAAAATCAAGTGTAGATATAGTTTTTTTCACTTCATCACCTACACATATAGTTTTTATTAATCTATCTCTTTCGCAGTTAATAAATCCTTTTATTACGCTTTCAAATATTTCCGTTCCCTAACCCTCTTCTTTTAGGATTGTATGCTCTGAACAGACACGCCGCATGCATATTCAATTCAGGTATCTTCATATTCAAAAGCTATTCAATTATCAATGTACAAAGATTGATATATTAAATACCCTTCTATATAACAGATCGCTAAAAGGCATTTTTACAAAAAGGTCTTAGAAATTTATAAAAATTTTAGAATTGTGATATGTGTTAAAGTACAAAAAACAATTAACTAAAAATTAGTTTCCTTAATTTTGATGCGTGCTTTAAAAAACAAGCTAAATGCATATTCAGTTCAGGTATCCTCGTATTCAAAAGCTATTCAATTGTCAATGTACAAAGATTGATATTATTAAATATCCTTCTATATAACGAAAGGCTGAGAGGCATTTTTACAGGGTCTTCTGGAAAATATATAAAAATTTTTGATTTGTTGATGTGCGATATAGAATAAAAAATAACCAACTACAACACTGATTACTTCCATTTTTGATATTTAAATATTTTTAAGAAACAAAAAACAGCTGGGTGTACCAACTTTTTTGGTACACTCAACTGTATCTTTTATTACTAGTTTTCTTTTACACCATTCTTTTGCAGAGTCCTTCTCTTAGACTTTTAAAAAATTTGGTGTAAATGTGGTGTAGTAACCTGTTTTTCTGTTTAAAATATATCTTAAAACTTCTTGCTCTTAGTACAATTTTGCTCCTGCTGGAATGTGATCATCAAGGATCAGAACGTTCAGTCCTTCTCTTCCTTCTACAAGGTGTGTAGCAGAGATAATCATACCACAGGAATCAATTCCCATCATTTTACGTGGTGGAAGGTTTGTGATTGCAAGTAATGTCTTTCCTACTAAGAATTCTGGTTCATAATAATCGTGAATTCCGCTTAAAATCACACGATCTACGCCACTTCCATCGTCTAATACGAACTTCAGAAGCTTCTTGGATTTTGGAACTGCTTCACATTCTTTAACCTTTACAGCACGGAAATCTGACTTGCTGAATGTATCGAAATCAACCATATCTTCGAATAATGGTTCTACTTCTACATTAGAGAAATCGATCTCAACCTTCGCTGGTTCAGCTGTTTCTTCTACTGGAACAACTACTTTTGCAGCGATCGGTTCTGTCTGTGCAGCGTTGTTTGCTTCGTTCTTAGCAGCGCCCTGTGACTTCATTGTTGGGAAAGATTTCACGTTTTCTTCATGATTCTTCGGGATGCGTCACTGTACTATTTTTTCTAAATTTATAAACCTTATAATTACTTCACTATTCGTCATTATTAAATTATCTTTGTTGTCAATTTGCTGTAAACCAAACAAATTGTTGTC